>Ga0123335_1001635_pt1 | contig 35828 bp, 30 predicted proteins | sample BiotimSIPDNA_2_FD_89707 | JGI IMG/M metagenome (GOLD analysis project Ga0123335, IMG submission 89707) | Anaerobic biogas reactor microbial communites from Washington, USA - Biogas_R2 time_0 SIP DNA | ecosystem: Engineered > Bioreactor > Anaerobic > Unclassified | place: Washington, USA... | reverse complement strand
CTGGATCCCATTCCCTTTGTGCGTATCCCGGCAAATACTGAAGGCCCGCTTTTCTCACGTCATAATCACTGCCCCGATATCACCTTTATGGCCAACGGCGACCTGCTCGCCACCTGGTATACGACACGGGAGGAAAAAGGCAGGGAACTGGCCGTGGCGGCGGCACGTCTGCGCAAAGGACAGGCGGCTTGGGATAATGCGGCCCTTTTCTACAAAGTGCCGGACAGGAATATGCACGCCACGGCATTGTGGACGGACGCGGAACGTAATATTCTGTACCATTTTCAAGGGATTTCCGCCAGTTACGGTTGGGCGAATCTTGCCTTGTTTTACCGCACCAGCACGGATAACGGGGCAACCTGGTCCGCCCATCACTGGATAGCCGGTGAACGCGGTCTGCGCAACATGCCCATCGCGGGCGCCTTCAAGACCCGTGCAGGGGCGCTTATCCTGCCGTGTGACGCTGTAACCGGCATGGATGGCGGATCCACCATTCACATCAGCCTGGACGATGGAAAAAGCTGGAAAGAGGCCAGCAAAGACAAAACCCTGCCGACCTTTCAGGAAGGCGCCACGGGCGGATCCATCGCGGGTATCCATGCCGGCGTGGTGGAACTGAACGACGGCCGCCTGCTCGCGTTCGGACGCGGTGATGCCATCAACGGACATATGCCGCGCAGCGTTTCCGGAGATCTCGGGCGCACCTGGGATTATGCCGCCAGTTCCTTTCCTTCAATAGGTGGCGGACAACGGTTGGTGCTGATGCGTTTGCGGGAAGGTCCCATTCTGTTTGTGTCGTTCACGGATCCTCAAGGAGACAACCTCAAAGGCCTTCTATTCAGCGATGCCTCAAACAAACCCTTCATTGGATATGGCATGTTTGCCGCCCTGTCGTACGATGACGGCGAAACATGGCCTGTACAAAAACTGCTAACCCCCGGAAAAGGTGAATTCTCCGCAGGCGGCAATACAGGTCCCTTCACCGCGACTCCGACCCGGGCAGAACCCGGGGGATACCTGGCCGCCACACAAACTCCCGACCACATGATTCATCTGGTGTCCAGCAGCCTGCATTACCGATTCACCTTGAAGTGGATCGAAACACCCTGCGCCCCCGTCAATTAATCAACAGCGCAAGGCCTCCTAGAGAACCACGCATTAACACCAATGCCCACGAATCAATATAACAAGAGAGACGGTCACATCCCCAAATGAGATACTGGGGAATCACTCAATATCAATAAGGTCATATTAATTGCGTCGAAAGGGAAGAAAGGATGCGACCGGAAGAGAGGACGAACACGATGCGATACCCCAAAAACTATTCATGTCCATTCGTGTTCATTGGCGGTTGGAATATTTTTCAATTCAGACAGCCCCTTGCGCAAAAGCCCCCTCATAGCCTAACTAAAAAACCCCGCGCATGCCGACTGGCTGTTGAAAAGCAGGGTGAACCTTTCCCTCAATAGGGGGGTGTTCTCACGACAGTCATCCGGCTCCCTCTCAAGGGAGGTGTGCCGTAGGCTGCACAAATATCGAACTCCCAGTTCACTGTGAAAGGCCACGCGCTTTTTCGCCATATCGAACATCGCAGGGCGGAAAAACAGATTAAACTCATCTGCGGGGCGTTCCTTCGATCGCTTTCACCCCTTGGCAGAACAAGATCATGGTACCATAGACCCCCCTGAAAAATCTACCGTCCTACGCCAGAATTGGCTCCACTGCAACCGATCCTACACAAAAATTATCCTAAGAATCCCGCCCCGGCGAAGATCATCATCCCCCAAAAACAAAACCCCGACCTGAATTATTGGGTCGAGGCAATCAATGAGATTCATTGGTTCAGAGTGAAAACACGGTTAAACAGCTTCTTCGAGCTCTTCTCCGTAATATTCGGCGTAACATTCGGCATGCCAATATTCGCCGTCAATTTCAAACGCTTCATCGAACACGAACTCATTGTCATCAATATATTCGTTACATAACGCGCACTGCATAGTATTCACCTCGCTTTCTGAATAAAGTTTTAGACTGAATCAGTCTGAATGGGAAAAACAGGAGGGTCAAAGACACACTTCACTCGTTAATTTCAAAATGCTTATACCATATTTTTTTGCAAAAGTCAAGTTTTTTTTATGAAAATTTATTTTTTTAGAATAGATTTAGAGTCACAATAAATTGTTCATATTTAAAATATGTTTTTTTACCGCGCTTAGTTGTGTAAAGGTTGACATGAAGTATTCGTTTATATAACATATTTAAGAACCTGGTATCGTTAGATTCCATTGTGTAAATCAAATGCTTTTGCAGGTGTCAATCATCTTTTTATGAACATTTCTTCAACAGTTCGAATCTATTGTTCCAAAAGAGAGGGCCGGCCCGGTTTCACCCTGGTTGAAATTATTGTTGCCCTGACCATGGTTTCTGTCGCACTAAGTATTTTTATTGCGATGTTCGTTTCGGCGGTTCGTCTTGCCGCGGAGTCACGGGACAAAACCATCGCCCTGGAAGTGGCGGAAACCTACCTGCACCTGCTCAATACCAGTCCGGATGCATTCTGCTGGCAGACGAACACCCCGAACGAACATGGTCTGTTCGCGATAGACTGTGAGAAAACGGGCCCACTTCATTCCGGCATGCCCCCCCTCCCGGAAACAAACCTTGCGACACGAAACGCCCATGAGCGCATTCTTAGTTTGTACAATAAATTCCGATGCAAAGCATGGGGACGACTCCCATCTCCGGATGCGGCGAGTTATGAAATAACCGTAAGCGTCTCCTGGTACACACAGGGTAGGCCATATCTTTTCGCCCTTAGCTCCAGCATCGCCCGAAGCCGTGTAGACACGGCCACAGCGCCCCCTGGAGAAAAGAAAGGGGAAGGGCTATGATGTGTAGTATCCGAAGGAAATCAACGGGTTTCACCCTTTTTGAACTGCTTCTGGCCGTAACATTATTGTCAGTACTTACAACCCTAAGTGCGACCGGCTTTTTTAAACTTTCCAGTTACTGGGGGGATATTCTACTCACCCAGCGTTTGAACCACAGGGCGACTTCCATTTTTTCCGTCATGGCATTGGACTTTGAGAATCTTCTGTCCTCTGAGGTCACTGGTACGGGGCTTCGAGGACAACGGGGAAATTATGAAGACAATCGTCGTTTCTGGCGGCTGATATTTGAAGATGACCGATTCTCCCTGCCTGTCGAATATTCTACTGGGAACGAAGAATCCCGGGACCGGTATCTTGTGCGGTATGAGATTGAACGCAAGGAGGGCGACCTTAAATTAATCCGCCATGCCCGGCCTCTGTTATCGGGCCCTGACGCCGAAACAGCGACAGATATTTTTCCTGGCGTTACCGGCATGCGGATTAAATATTTTGACGGCGCCGTATGGCTGGACCATTGGGAACAAGACGGAATGCCCAAGGCTGTCCAGATTAGCATATCCATCATGGAAGCCATGCGGGATGACAAGCACTTGTCCCGCGTCCGCACTTTCCGAACCTATGTGAATTAATCGAATGAAACCAACCGAGCGCCCATTCAAGATACATTTTATGCCGTTATCAAAGGCTGAAAACAACTTTTGTCGCACCCGCGCGAATGAAAAAAAACTTCGTGTGGGGGCCGCTCTTTTTATAGCCCTTGCGTTTCTTTCCTTGTTTTCCATGCTTGGCGCCACTTATCTGCGTTACATGTCCCTCGAACTGGAAGGCAACACCCGTTCCGTCTACTCGGTACGGGCACGCCACTATGCTATTGCGGGCCTGGAAAGTGCACTGGGGCAAATACACAATAATTATCGGCAAGGCGAGGCGCCGGCCCTGTCACAGGTCTTTTCGTACAGGGTCTATGGAGGAGAGCCGGGCGCAACCCATGAGACCCCCATACCGATAGAAACCCATGTTGCCGAAGCGGCGGTAACCCTTTCCGCGATGGACGCGGAATCATGGTCCGCTCGGTTTCAAAGCGCGCCCGCATGGCCGGGTACCGGGAAAGCTTACCGTGTCATCAGTTCAAGCGAAATAAAGCGTGCCAGTACGGGTGAAATGCGCGTACTGGGTAAATATTCCGTGGAATCCATAATTACTGTGGAGGAAAACGGCTGTCGAGTCATATCATTTGGCACCTTCAAGCCCTAATCTTCCGATGAAGTCCCGACGAAAGAGACTTCGCAAGGCAACACCTCGTGATCAAAAAGGAGTTCAGAACTATGGGAAACATCCCGGACAAGCCCACGGGCTCTTCAAAGCGCATGAAGCGGGTTACCCTGACACAAGGTTTGAAACCGGGGAAAAGTGGTTCCCCCGCAACAGAGGGCACTTCGGAAGCCCACGCCTCCCGGAAACAGGACAATCTACAACAAGGTTTCTTTTCTTCCGGAAGTGTTCGTTATTCGGATATTACCCTGTTTTTAAGGCAACTTATCATGCTTCTTGACTCGGGGGTTTCCATCTTGCGCGCGCTGAAATCCCTTTCAATCCGCAGCGAACGTCCGGCAGTCAGGGGCTTGATTAATGATATCGCCCTGTACGTGGAAGGCGGAAATGCCTTATGGCAGGCTTTTGACAGGCATCCGAACTATTTTGATTCTGTTTTTGTAAATCTGATTCGCGCCAGCGAGGCAAGCGGCACCCTCACCACCATTCTTCACCGTATTGTAAATTATCGCGAATCCCGGGAAATGCTTCGAAAACGTGTTCGTGGGGCAATGATTTATCCGATATTGCTGATTGTCGCCTGTATTGTGGCCCTGTTTGTGATCACATCTTTCGTGGTGCCGGTTTTCTCTGAATTCTTTGCGCGCTCGAATATGGATATTCCGGCAAGCACCCGCTTTCTGATTGACTCCTCCGAGCTCATTCGCCAGTGGTGGTGGATGCCCATCCTTGTACTTGTTCTAATGATATTCCTGTACCAATTCTGGTTTATTCGGAATCCCGCAAGACGCATGGCAATTGATTACTTGAAACTTAAACTTCCCATAATCGGCAGCATCATTCACAAGAACGCCATTACGGAAATGTGCCGCACCATGGGGCTCCTTTTACGTAGCGGACTTTCAATGATGTCCACCCTGGACCTCACCAAAGATGCCATCCATAATCGCGCTGTTGCGGAATCCCTCAATGCCATGAGAAGCACTGTGGAAGGCGGGGGAGGGCTTGAAGAACCCATGCGCGCCTCCGGTGTTATGCCGGCCGTCATCGTCGATATGTTTGTGACCGGTGAGGAATCAGGACGAGTAGACCAGGTCGCGGAGCAAATCGCCGACATTTATGAGGAAGAAGTTCGCATAGCCATTTCCGGATTAGGTGAATCACTGCAGCCCGTATTTACGCTTGTTATCGGAACTGCCGTATTGATTCTTTTTGTATCCCTGTTTCTACCCATGATTTCCATGATTGATCATCTTGGCGCGGCCAGCGCCCTTTAGTAAGAGCGGTAAACATTGCTCATATCGTCTGTAGTGGGGGGGGGAAACTATTCCTATCAACGAGTATTTCGTTGAAAAAAAATATTTCTTGACAAATGGTAGTTTTATGATGAATAATATCCGTAAATTGTTGGCAACCTTGTGAATTATAAATTTGGAGTGTTTATTTATGCGTTTATCGACCTTTTCTATCTTTGCCTTTGTTGTTTCTATTTCGCTCCTTTTCCCGCTAACAGCAAATGCCGGATTCGAGAATGGATCCTGGCGCCTTGAGCTTTCAGGCGGTCCCGGTTTTACAGTCGGAGGACGCGATCGGGAAGGAGATTATCTTCTCAAGGGTACCGTTGAATATGAGATACCGACCACCCCGCACCTGTCCCTGGGATTGCGCATCCTTCCGCTTTTTGTATATGGTCAGGATGACGGCGATACGGTTTATGGAGGTGGAGGCGGCGTAAGCGCACGTTTGTACGCGGTTAAATCAGAGTATCGAGGGCTATTCGCGGAGGGGAGCGCCCATATTATCGGTCACGAAAACCGTATTGCGGGCAACAGTTCCAATCTTAATTTTTTAACCGGTTTGGGTGTTGGTTATAAATTTGCAAAGGGCTGGCACACGGTATTGAAATGGGAACATATTTCCAATGCCGGCCTCGGCGAGGCTAATTCCGGTGCGGACACGGTAACGCTGGGCTTCGGGTATACCTTCTAACCTTCCGTTTGCCCTCCATTTGAAGGCCCGTTTTTATACAATGATCTCTTGGGTGCTTTCATCGAAGAAATAGGTGGCCGCCGCATCCACCTGCAAAACATAGTGTTCACCCAAAGCGGGAATTTTCTGCGGGCTAACGCGGGCTACTAGTATTCTTTTCCCTGTTTTCAAGTATAAATGAGTCTCCGCGCCCGTAAGTTCCACCATTTCTACCGTCCCGCTGATAACCTGCTCTTTTCCTTGTTCCGTTGCACTGCTGAAATGCTCTGGGCGAATTCCCAGTATTACGGCCTTGCCTGCATAAGACGCCAAGGCGCCTGTTTTGTCTTCGGAAATTTGCAGACGAATCCCACTCAGAGCGTCGATAAAAAAGAGCCTGTCATTTTCCCGCGCCAGACGACCTTCAATCATATTCATGGGCGGACTGCCGATGAAACCCCCGACAAAGCGGTTGGCAGGGTGTCGGTATAAGTGGAGAGGGGAGGATACCTGCTGAATCACGCCGTCCAGCATAACCACGATTCGGTCCCCCATGGTCATGGCCTCCACCTGATCATGGGTTACATAAATCATGGTTGATTGCAACCGTGCATGCAGTTTGGCGATCTCGGCGCGCATCTGTACGCGTAATTTGGCGTCCAGGTTGGAAAGAGGCTCGTCAAACAAAAATACCTTTGGCTGCCTGACAATGGCACGTCCCACGGCAACCCGTTGACGCTGCCCCCCGGACAATTCCCTGGGTCGTCTGTTCAGCAATTCTGTAATACCAAGGATTTCCGCCGCTTCATGAACCCGCCGGTCGATTTCACTTTTCGGATATTTCCGCAGGAGGAGACCGAAGGCCATGTTTTTGTAAACGGTCATATGGGGATACAGCGCGTAGTTTTGAAAGACCATGGCGATATCACGGTTTTTGGGCGGCACGTCATTCACCAGCACATCGTCAATATGGATTTCACCGCTGGTACACTCCTCCAGACCGGCAATCATCCGCAACGTTGTGGATTTCCCGCAGCCGGAGGGCCCGACCAAAACGACGAACTCACGGTCTTCTACTACCAGGCTGACATTCTTTACCGCCTGAATACCTCCCGGATAGTCCTTGCAAAGATTTTTCAATTCGACACGGGCCATGATTCCTCCCTGCATCCACGGTGACGCGTTGCGCCCACAGCAAGAAAAGCATGTTTACACAGAAGCCTTTGTCCTGCACGGTGAAATGATATATGCCGGGACGATGAGAATCAATCCGGCCGGGGCACATACGCATTGCCCGGAGGAATCCTTTCAGCCTTCGCGCTTTATGGTGTCCAAAATCGCGTTTAGGTGGAGCACAAGTCCAAGGCCATTTGTTTCGCTTTGCGGATATCCATTTTGCCGGTACCCAGCAGGGGTATTTCCGGGATTCGATAGAACGCAGTGGGACGGGGCCGCCATAAATTAGGCAAATCAGAATTATTCAACCGTTCCTTAAGACTATCCACCTGCCGGTCTTCAAGAACATGGAGTACTATCAGCCTTTCCCCGCGCGCTTCATCGGGAACACCCACCACGATAAGGGACTGTTCTGTCAGCGAGAGCAATTGATGCAGCACATCCTCGACTTTGGTATGGGGCACCATTTCGCCGCCGATTTTGCTGAACCTGGCCAGTCTGTCCGTTATAAAGATGAACCCCTCCTCATCCAGCGCGGCGATGTCCCCCGTGATATACCATCCGTCCTTCATGACCTCCGCGGTCTTCGCATCATCATGCAGGTACCCCTGCATGATATTCGGTCCCCTGACCAGAAGCAGGCCGGATTCGCCCACCGGCATCTCCTCGAAGGTATCCAAGTCAACAACCTTGACGGCCTGATAGGGGAAAGGATGCCCGACGGAACCCTGTTTTTCGTGCCGAATGAAAAATCCCGGGGATTCCTCATTGGGCAAGCTCACCGCCACCACCGGCGCGCACTCCGTTGTTCCGTATCCTTCCATGGGTTCAATGCCGAAGCGTTCCTGGAAGGATACGCGTGTGCGTTCCGGCAGTTTTTCCGCACCCGCGACGACGCAAGTCAGGCTTTTCAGTAGCTCGGGTTCGACACGCCGCAGGAAGCCCTGCAAAAACGTGGGGGTGGCGAGCATGACTGATCCGTTGTATTGCTGTACCAGTTGCGCAATCGGCTTGGGTTCCAAGGGATTGGGATGAAAGATCGAGTGCAGCCCTTCCATGAGAGGGGTCCACAGAATTACCGCGAAACCAAAGGAATGGAAAAAGGGAAGGAAACCGACAATACCCGTATGTTTGTCGTGAGGCACCATCTCCCGCATGCCTTCAAAGACCGTAATCACATTGCGATGGGTGAGCACGATCCCCTTGGGCACGCCCTCGCTTCCACTCGAAAAGATGACGGTGGCGACATCGTTATCCGTCTTGGGAGCAGCCCCCAGCAGGCGCGTCAATAGGCGCCGGGGCACGAATAGTGCCATGAACATGGCGGCAAACTGATCTTTTTTGCTTACACTTTTACGAATATCTTCCAAGTACACCGGTATCCCCGGAGGAGTCACAGGAACCCTGTCCAAGAACGCCCTGGCAGTTACCGTGTGCGTGATACCGCAACGGCTGGCACAGCTCTCGGTCATTTCAGACGATGCGGTGTAATTCAGATTTACGGGAACCCGGCCCATGGTTTGCAGGGCGATATTCGCCAGGGCGCCTCCCACAGTAGAAGGCATCAGAACCCCCACCATTTCAGAGTTACCCAAAATCGCCTTGAATTTACGGGCCAGCGCGATTGAAGCAACCAGTGTCTTGAAATAGTTGAGGCGCCCGGTCATGGCATCGGCAAAACACAGGCGCCATAAAAAGCGGCGCGCAACGCGTATGAAAGCGTATTGAAGCACACTGTCGCGGTACTTCCTCGTGTAATACCCTTCCACATTTTCCACGTTCACGGCTTCACGGATCTTAAAGGCGCTCAGGGTCTCGGGCAAGGGCGCACCACACTGCACATACAAAGGGAAACGCAGCACGCCGGGATAATGCCAGGTAATGCGCTTATTCTCAAAGGCGTACAGAATTTCACAGATACGATTCATGGCCACAGGCAGAATGGGTGTGTTTTCATCCGGCAACAGGATACTATAATCCTTAAACCAGGGCACTTCCAGGCCGTCCGGTTCAAAGCGCCGGCCGGAATTAACGCAGACGAGGTTGCCTGCGGCGATGAGCGTGCGAATTTCTGAAGCCGCCGCCTCGAGCGATTCGCCGCTTCCCGTATCCACGGGAATGAGATACATGCTCCGGGCAAAACGCCGTATCCACGGCACCTCCAGGGCCTCCTTGCCGATGACGAAATAGACCTCCCGGTCCAGGGCAGCCTGAATCACCATGGTATCAACAAAGGTTTCATGATTGGCCACCAGCAAAGCGCCGCCCTCTTCGGGAATGTTGTTTCTGCCGGTCACATGTAACTTCAACAGTGTGCCGTCCACGCACCACCAGAACATCCGGATGGCCACAATGGGCGAGCGCAGACACTGCACCAGGCCGATGCCCAAAGCGCTGAGCCCCATAAAGATGAAGATATGGAATGCAGAAAAATTGAGACTGTTCAGTACAAGGAATACCACAGAAGAAAACGCAATACCCACCCAGGTCAACATGTTTACCGCGGCAATGACACCACCTTTCAACCCTTTCGGGGCCCTCTTTTGTATGGCAGCAGCCAGCGGCACCCCGTACAAGCCCGCAAATACTCCCAAGGCGAGAAAGCACATCAACACCACCAGATAGTGCCCGCCCGTCACACGCGCCAGGCCCATCAGCGGGCCGTCTGTCCCGCCCGTCAGGGGAACGGCAACAAACTTTATTACCGGGACCACAGTGATTTGAAGGGCCCTATAGGGAACCGCCAGCAGGAACGAAAATGTCATCATGCCGAGAGCGCCGATAGGCACAAGGCCGAGTTCCACCTTGCCCCGGGACATATAGCCCGCAACCAGCGCGCCCATGCCAATTCCTATGGCCACGGCCGCCAACAGATAGGACATCATATCTTCCGAAATCATCATTTCCGCTGTAGCGAATTTCACCAGATTTTGCCTGGCCAAAGCACCCACAAACCAGAAATAGGTATAGCCCACGACTGTGTAGAAAAGCACCCTGTCTTTTCTCACCACCGCGAAATATTTACCCATGCCCCCCCACGGGAACCAGGGTATGCGCTGCTGGGGATTGGCGGCGGGCGGGCGGGTTATAAAATACGAGGAACCGGTACCCAGTATAGAAAGCATTACCAGGACAATGGACACGAGATAGATTCGTTCTGAAAGCAACAGGAAAAGAGGTCCTGCCAGTCCTGTGCCAAATATAATGGCAATCATGGTGCCCATCTGAATGACACCGTTACCCCAGGACAAACGCGCAGGAGGCAGGATTTCAGGCAATATTCCGTATTTTGCCGGACCGAACATGGCGCTCTGCGTCGCCATCAGGAACAGCAGAAACCAAATTAGCGGGGGAAATCCCAGGTAGAAGGCAATGCCGCCCATGGCCATGATGGCAATTTCCCACCACTTCGTGGCCACGGCAATGCTCTGCTTGCTAAACCGGTCGGCCAACGCGCCAAACACGGCCGGAAATAAAATAAAGGGCAGGGAGAACAAGAAAGTGGCGAATGCCGGGACAAACGTGTCCGCGGTGAATCGTCCCAAATATAGGTATTCAGCATCCCCTTCCGGCCGCACCTGAAATACGGCAAGGAGATAAAAAGTGATCACCCATTGATAGAGGTTGTCATTGAAGGCACCCTGAAACTGGGTAACCATCAATGCCCAGAAACCGCGTTTGTTAAATTCGAAATCGCGGCTGGCGATACGCTGTCTGCCATGCTCCATAAGAAGCCTCTCATTCCTACGGCACGCCCGAAGGCGGGCCCGGTTTCAGTAATGGCCATTGACCCGAAAGAAGGGCAGGGGACACATTACACATCGTCCATCGAAGAACCGGGTCTGACCGGTTCATCTGCGACATCCATTGAAAGACTTAGTCATCCGCCGAATTCGGCGGTATTATCCTAAACTGCCGAGCGGGACCGAATCTGCTCCATTTTCGATATCATGTCCCGGCATTGCTCATCCGAAAAAATGTCAAGCGCCTTGTGAATGGTTTCCCGATATACAGGTTCCACACGATCTATCAAGTTTTGTCCTTTACGCGTCAGCGAAATGTGGTATATGCGCCGATTGCCGGCGACATCATTGCGCCTCACCAGTCCTTTACTTTCCAATTTATCCAACACGGAAGTGATGCTGGCACGCGTAACCACCAGTCGCTTTCCCAAGTCGGACTGGGTCCATTCATTCTTTTTATACTTCAACGCGAACAGGACATTGAATTGCGCCTCTGTCAGATCAAATCGCCGAAACAGGGCAGCCCCTTCTCCGGCTATGACAGCGGCCGTCCGCACTATATTCAGCACCAGTTCGTGCCGAATATCTTCCATCGGCTGTTCAAGTTCCAATTCATTGTTGATGGATGCTGCCATAAATTCCTCTTTACACTGACTGTAACACCCGCAGTTTCCAATGCGTCAAAAAATTTGACTGTGTCATTATAAACTATACGGGCAAAGAATGTAAATCTTCTTACAGTTAAACGACTTCAGGTTATCCGACTATTTCGGCGATATGGAAGTCTCATCCGTGTTTATGATAGAAATACCTTTTATTTTGTTTTTTGAAAAAGGTTAAAAGCGAATAATCATGGTAAAAATATATGGTCTTTTTTCAATAGTCTTGCTGTTTTTGCTGCCCGCCTGCTCTCCGCAGACATCCGTCCGTGAAATCAACGAAACGCGTATTGTCCCGCCTGAGGAACGCGTTATGCCGCCGAAACTTACTATTGCGGAACGCTTTGGTATAAATAACCAGTCCAGCCCTTCTGCTAACACACGTCCCGCCTCTGGCACGCAGGCGCCCGATGTCGAAGTTCCTGGGGATTCGACAGTGACATCCCGAATCAACTGGGTTCCTCCCGCTTCATGGACGCAAGGGGAAGCACGCCCCATGCGTCTTGCCACGTTTTTCACCAACACACTGAAGGATGCCGAATGTACGGTCAGTGTATTGGCGGGTGAAGCGGGGGGAGTCATTCCGAACCTGAACCGATGGCGCGCCCAGATGGGACTTGCACCGCTGACAGAGGAGGAGACCCTACGACTTGCTTCTTTTGACCTCCTTGGCAGTCAAGCCACATACATGGAGTGTATGGCTGCTCTTTCCCAAGCCGATGGTCAACCCGCCAATGAACAGATGCTGTTGGGCGTGATCTGTCCCCTTGAAACCGAGACCCTGTTTATTAAGATGACGGGGCCGGCAGAATCCATAATCAAGGAAAAAGACAATTTTATGTCCTTCGTGGAATCATTTCATTTTGAAGGGGCTCCCACTTCATGACGCGTTTAAAAGATTTTATCCGGTTCCTGGGATCTTACGGCCTTTCCGTTGTGCTGCTTCTGACTTTGTTATTGCTTGTATTTTTCGGCACGCTAGAGCAGACCCGGATAGGTCTATACGAAGCGCAACAGAAATATTTTGAATCTTTTTTTCTGGTGCATCGGTTATTCGGACGCCTCCCGGTTCCACTGCCCGGCGGTTATCTGCTGCTGGCGCTGGTATTTGTAAGTATGCTAATCGGCGCGGTAATTCGCGCCCCGAAACGCCTTTCGCGCCCGGGCCTCCTGATCGCTCATACGGGCATTCTTATGCTTATTCTTGCCGGATTTGTTGGCTACCACTATTCCATATCCGGCAACATGCCGCTTTATGAAGGTGACAGCGGCCGTAGCATCCGGAGTTATTATGACTGGGAGATACAAATAACCGAAATGGATCCTGCGGATAGCGGCCTTCGTTTTATTATTCCGCAAGAACAGTTTCAAGACTGCACCGGGGAACGGACAGCGGTTTTCCGTCATGATTCGTTGCCTTTCCAATTGGAAACAGGTCCCTGTTACCTAAACAGCGTTGTGGAGCAAGGAAACGGGCCTGCTGCGGTGGAAGGCGTGATATTGCGCGCCGCGGAACCAGCGCAATCCGCAGAAATGAACGTTCCCGGTATTTTCGTTACGCTCTCCGGTGATGCTTCCGAGAAAGGCCTGCTGTGGGGCATGGAGAAAGCGCCATGGCTTATTCAAGCCAACGGCCGAAATTATACGATCGCGCTGAAAAGACGGGAATGGGCGTTACCCTTTATACTCACCTTGAACGCCTTCACTCACGAAAAGCATCCCGGCACGGAACTCCCGAGCGCTTTTACCAGCAGGTTGACACTGCAGGACGGCGATGCTTCTCGAGACGTCGTCATTCGTATGAATGAACCGCTCCGACATCGCGGTTACACCTTTTACCAGGCCTCCTGGGGTCCGGCAAACGCGCAGGAAGGCGAACCGTTATACTCCGTGCTGGCCGTAACCCGAAACCGCGCGGCACAGTGGCCTCTATACGCCTCCTGCCTTATTTCTTTCGGCCTGATCCTTCATTACGGCCAGGTATTGTTTCGTTATTTAAAACGGGGGCGCGCGGAAACACATGCATAAATCAAAAGATAAAGCCGGCGCGTGTTTCTTTGTTTCGTTTTCCAAGAACTGCATAAAGAGTACCGGAATGAATAAAATACTCCTACTATTGGCCTGTTTTTCCCTTTTGGCCGGCATATCCGCTGCCGAGGCGCCGCGTTGGCCGTCTGAGGTGCTGGACTTGTTCGCGGTACTGCCGGTACAAGAATCCGGCCGGGTCAAACCTCTCGACACGGTGGCTCGCTTTTCTCTGCTTCGTTTAAATGGAAAACGTACCTTGACTCTGGATGCTGCCACGGGAAAACGTTCGCTTTCCGCGCTGGAATGGTTCCTGGATTGTCTTTTTCAACCCGAGGCCGCTGACGACTATCGATGCTTCAGCGTGGACTCCTACGAGGCAGTCGTTGCTCTGGGCATTGAACCTCACGGTAAAAAACGGGACCGCTATTCCTATAACGAATTACGTCCAGGCCTAGACCGATTGATGACACTGGCCCGCCAGGCATCGGAAATTCCCCGCGAAACACAGACTTTCATAGACACACAATTGATAACGCTGGCCAACAACGTGCTGGCCTACGAATCCCTTACACAGTTTTTAGACTTTGCCAGGGCCTCCTATGAAACGTCCGGAAACGCCTTATTGGCGGAACTCTTTGAGAGCGAAGAGCCTGCGCGTACCAGCGGCATCCTGAAACAGGTTCCCGGTCACCTTGAGACGGTTGTCCAGAAATCCCAAACCCTTACAGACAAGGAGCGGGAACCGCTGGCGCAAGGCATGAACGCTTTGTTCACCCAATTGGACACGCTAACAACCACGGCGCGTCTTTTCGCCCTTTTTCCCCCGGAGAAAGGAGAAGAAATACCTTGGTTGTCCCCGGCGGACATTATGGAAGGAGCTTTTGATTCGGGGACTTCCATGGAAATCCCTATCGGATTTGTACAAGCATTTGAAACTCTTGTCAACGCTCCTCCGGCCTCCCCATTGTTTCTTGACACGTTAAAACGCCTTCACACGGCAGTGACTTCACAGGCGGCCGCCCGAGGGGAATATCGCCATGTGCCCCTGGAAGTGCACTATTATCGCGGACGTTATCTCTTCTTCGGTCAATGGCTGTTTGTGCTGGCTTTTATTTTGACCGCGCTCAGCTGGCTGCGGAAAGAAGCGGGGCGTTTGTCACTACTTGCCAATTTTTCATTGCTGCCGCCCATTTTGCTACTCGGTTTCGGCATTGCGCTCCGCTGCATAATCCGGGAACGTCCCCCGGTAACGACCCTTTATGAAACCATTCTCTTTACCGCCCTGATTGGAGCCTCGCTGGGTTTTTTGCTGGAGTTTGTTGTCAGGAACCGAATTCCCATGTCGCTGGGGGCTCTGTTCGGCGCTCTGGGCATGTTTTTCGCATGGCGATACGAGGCGCGTGAAGGAACGGACACCATGCCGGCGGTGATCGCGGTTCTGGATACTAATTTCTGGCTGGCGACCCATGTGACCACCATTATTGTTGGTTACGGAGCTGGTTTGTTTGCGTCCGCGCTCGGCCATGTCCACGTGTTTTTCCGGATATTCCCCTTTAAAAAACATGCAAGCCCTTTTTTTGCCGACTTGGGCCGCATCACCTACGGTGTGCTTGCCTTTTGCCTGGCATTTACGCTCATCGGCACGGTGCTTGGGGGCATATGGGCAGCCCAGAGCTGGGGCCGCTTCTGGGGATGGGACCCCAAGGAAAACGGAGCGCTATTGATTATTTTGTGGGCGCTGGCCGTGTTGCACGCCCGACGCGGGGGCTACCTGCGTCATGACAGCATCGCCCTGAGCGCTATTGTGCTCGGCATGATCGTGGTATTCGCCTGGTGGGGAGTCAACGCTCTTGGCGTAGGCCTTCACAGTTATGGCTTTACCCGCGGCATTTGGGGCGCTTTATCTCTATTCTGGGCGTTGGAAGCCGCCGTGATTACGGCAGGCGGAACCGCCATGTGGCTTAGACGCGGCCGTGCAGACAGCGCCTGATCCGGCCTTGCCCTATTGCGCTTCAATGAGCCTTACGACTTCAGGCAGGGTTTCCCCTGCCGGTCCCTGCAGAAAGATGTCCGTAATGGTGTTGGTAAACGCGGTTTCCTCGGTATTGCATTCGATCACCTTGGCGCCGCCTTCCTTTGCCAGGTAGGGAAGGCTTGCCGCAGGATAGACCGTGGCCGAGGTGCCTATAACCAGCAAGACGTCGCAACCCCGTGCGAGCCGCTCCGACGTCGTCATGGCATATTCGGGGATCACTTCGCCAAAGAGCACCACATCGGGTTTCATATACCCGCCGCATTCGCAACGCGGCGCGCCCAAGGCCCGCTGGCTGAGGTCCATCGGCCGCCTGCGCCGGCATGCGGGACAAACAATGGTATCCGCGTTTCCGTGGTACTCGATGATCGTTTTGCTTCCGGCGTGGTGGTGCAGGGCATCGATATTTTGCGTAATGACGGCCTTAATATGCCCGAGTTCCTCCAGACGCGCCAAAGCGAAGTGAGCCGGATTGGGGGAAACGTCTTTCAGGGTATCCGCCAATTCATACCACATCTCCCAAACCTTGTCCGGGTTATAAAGAAAGGCCTCCATAGTGGCATATTCAGCCGGATTATACCGGGACCACAATCCACCCGCGCTTCTGAAGTCGGGGATACCGCTTTCCACGGAAATTCCCGCCCCGGTAACGGCAATGCCATTGAGTGTTCCCTGCAACAACGCCGCGGCTTCCCGCAGTGACGCTTGATCACCGTGTTTCATGATGCCTCCTGTTAGTTGCTCAACTCACGCCGAAGTAATCCGCTCGGCGCCGTTCATGTATGGCCGTAACGCCTCCGGTATCACCACAGTGCCGTCTTCTTGTTGATAATTTTCCAGAATGGCCACCAAGGCACGGCCGACCGCTATCCCGGAACCGTTCAGGGTATGCACGAATTCGGGTTTTTTGTCGCGACGGAAACGGATGTTCGCCCTTCGCGCCTGAAAATCGGTGAAATTCGAGCAGGAGCTGATTTCGCGGTAGGTATTCTGCGCCGGCAGCCACACTTCGATGTCATAGGTCTTAGCCGCGGAAAATCCCAGGTCGCCGGTGCATAGCGTCACAACACGGTAGGCGAGGCCGAGACGCTGCAAAATAGTCTCTGCATTTGCGGTCAGTTTTTCAAGTTCTTCCCAGGAAGTCTCGGGCGTGGTGAACTTCACCATTTCGACCTTGTTAAACTGGTGTACGCGTATCATGCCGCGCGTGTCTTTTCCGTGGGAGCCCGCCTCGCTGCGAAAGCAGGGCGTGTAGGCGGTATAGTAGAGTGGAAGTTGCTGGGCTTCAAGAATTTCATCCCGGTGAATGTTCGTGACCGGCACTTCCGCCGTGGGAATCAGCCACAAATCACTGTCTTGAACCTTGAACAAGTCCTCGGAGAATTTCGGAAGCTGCCCCGTGCCGCGCATGGAATCGGTATTGACAAGGAGGGGGGGCCATACTTCCGTGTAGCCATGCTCACCGGTATGGATATCCAGCATAAAATTGACCAGCGCACGTTCTATCCGCGCGCCCATCCCGAGATTCAAGGCAAAACGGGCTCCGGACAGTTTGGCGGCGCGTCCGAAATCAATGATGCCCAGCGACTCCGCGATGTCCACATGGTCCCTGGGTACAAAGGGAAAAACGGGGGGCTCTCCCCAGTGCCGTTCAACACGGTTCGCGCTTTCATCAGGACCGACCGGTACGCTCTCGTCAGGGACATTGGGCAATACCAGGAGGAATTCCTGCAACGACGCGTCCAGCGTCTTCACCTGTTCCTCGAGACGGGCAATGTCATCTTTTATGGCTTTCATTTCAGCGATGGCATCATCGGCGTTCTCGCCCGCGCGCTTGCGCGCCGCGATGGCCTCGCCTGCCTTGTTCTGCTGGGCGCGCAGTTGTTCCATATCATAAATGGCGGTTCTCCGGCGCGCATCGACATCCAGCACCGCGTCGATGTCGACACCGGCGCGCTTGAGTTCCATCGCTTTTTTTACGCGTTCCGGTTCGTTTCTGATCAGCCGTATATCAAACATGGGAGCCCTTTTCAACGATTGGAGATAATTTCCAAAATACGGTCAAGTTCCTCGAGGGAATAATATTCTATCTCGATTTTGCCCCTGTTGCCGTCCAGGTGCCTGACTGCGACCTTGGCGCCAAGCCTGCGGCGCAACTGATTTTCAAGTTCCGCAATATGGGGATCTTTTTCGGGCGGCGCGGCTTTTTTCCGGGGTGCTTGTTTTTCCGCCTCCTTCGACGCCAGATGTTCCGCCTGGCGCACCGACAGACCGTTTTCAACAATACGGCGGGAAAGGGCGAGTTGTCGTTCCGCGCCTGAAACAGCGGCAACGGCACGGGCATGCCCCATGGTCAGCGTGCCATCCGCAACCTGCCCCTGAATGAGTTCTGGCAACTGTAGCAATCTCAGGGTATTGGCCACAGTGGCCCTTTTCTTGCCCACCTCTTCAGAAAGTTGCTCCTGAGTCCAGTCATACTGCTCCATCAGTTCCTTGTAAGCGCGGGCGAGTTCAATGGCGTTCAAATCTTCCCGCTGTATATTTTCGATGAGGCCGAACTTGAGCATGTCACCGTCCGCGACATTCCTGCAGATGGCCGGAACCGTTTCCAATCCCGCCATGACCGCCGCGCGGCAGCGCCGCTCACCGCATACGATCTGATATTCGCCGTCAACGCGGCGCACGATAAGCGGTTCCTGCACCCCGTCTTTGCGGATCGAATCCGCCAATTCCGACAATCTTTCTTCATCGAATACGCGCCGGGGTTGCTTCGGATTAGGCTGGATGGCGGCGGGATCCAACAGGAGAATGCGCTCACCGGGGACATGCCGACCCGCGTAAGGGTCATCCATGCCTACATGCGTTTGTTTTTCAGCGCCGCTCTTTGCTTCTTCCTGTGCGCCGGAACGCATCAGCGCGTCAAGGCCCTTGCCAAGGCCTTTACCGGATTTTTTCTTTTTATTGTCAAGCACGGTTGTCCACCTCTTGCGCCAGCATCCTGTAATACCGGGCGCCGGCGCATTTGTTGTCATAATGGATAATAGGCATACCATAGCTGGGCGCTTCGCTAAGACTGACGTTACGCGGGATCCACGTTTCGAAGACTTTGGTGCCAAGATGGTTGCGCACGTCTTCCATCACCTGCCTGGAGAGGTTGGTATGCTGATACATGGTCAACAAGACCCCCTTAACCGCCAGGTCCGCGTTTAGATTGTCCCTGACAAGAATAATCGTGTGCAGTAATTCGCTCAGTCCTTCCAGCGCGTAATATTCGCATTGAAGGGGTATGATGACGCCTGTAGCGGCAACCAGTCCGTTCAGGGTTAACAATCCCAAGGCCGGGGGACAATCCAGCACGATGTAATCATACGCGTCCTGAACGGGAACGATCGCGTTGCGCAGACGAAATTCACGGTCGTTTTCGCCCACCAATTCTATTTCCGCTCCCACGAGATCGCGGTGTGAAGGCACCAGAGACAGGTTGTCATAATTGGTGGCGAGAACGACCTGGTCCAGCGGAACGTGGTCCACTAAAACATCATAAATGGTAGTGTCATATTTGTTTTTGTCAACACCAACGCCCTGGCTGGCATTACCCTGTGGATCCAGGTCCAACAAAAGCACTTTTTTACCTGCTTCGGCAAAACATGCCGCAAGATTCACGGCGGTGGTGGTTTTGCCCACCCCGCCTTTCTGGTTAGCCACAGCGATAATACGCGCCATTGAGTGTTTTTCCGAGTTTTGAAGGATACGTTCCGTTGAAATGTAAATGATACGTTTCACAAGCGGGACAAGTCAATTCTCCTGCCATAACAAGGATACCCTTGACTTTCCGAAACAGGTTCACTGGATACGCGAATGCCTTTACAGGTACTATACCGTTATTCCCTTGATTTTCAACAGCATCACATGATTGATATCCCTTATGACCCTTGCGTTGACAGGATTAAGCCATCACACCAGCCCGCTCGCCCTGCGCGAACGGATGACGCTTTCCACCGGGAACCTGCCGGATCTGCTTGCGGCGTTTCAAAAAGAACTGGGTCCGGAAAGCGGCGTGGCGTTGCTGGCCACCTGTAACCGCATTGAAGTATACGCCTGTGCCAAGATACCCACGGAGCAATTGTATCGGGAAATGGTGCGGTTCCTCGGCAAAACCTATCAATTGGCTGAATCGGAATTCTCGGGATTTCTTTATTTTAAAGCGGAGGCTGAGGCGGTTACCCACCTGTTCCGTGTTGCCGCAAGCCTGGACAGCATGGTGGTGGGGGAAAACGAAATACTGGGCCAGATCCAACAAATGCTTGACACTGCCCGCGCTGCGGAAACGCTGAACCGGGTGCTGAGCACCCTGCTGCAACGCTCCCTGAAGTGCGGCAAACGGGTGCGAACTGAAACGCAAATCAGCAAGGGCAAGGTTTCCGTGGCTTCCATCGCAGTAGATCTCGTGGAATCGATCTTGAAAGACCTCCACGGGAAAGCGGCCATGATTATCGGCTCCGGACAGGTGGGCGAACTGGCCATGAAAAGCCTGGTGGAGCGCGGGGTGAACCGCGTCATGGTGCTCAACCGCACCCTTGAACGGGCAAAGGCCCTTGCCCGCCGCTACCATGGCGAAGCCATTATCCTTGAAGCGCTCCCCTGCCACCTGCACCGGGCGGATATTGTCATCAGCTCCACGGGCGCCTCCGAGCTTATCCTGAAAGCGTCCGACTTCGAACGCGCCATTGTGCAGCGAGGCCGCGCCCCCATGATCGTCATCGACATCGCCATTCCCCGTGATATCGAGCGGGAGGCCGGGGGCGTTGACAACGTGTATTGTTATGACATGGACGATTTGCAGGGGGTGGCGGAACGCAACCTTTTAAAACGCCAGGAAGAGATCTCCGCCTGCACAAACATCGTGCAGCAGGAGGCCGCCAGTTTCCTCAACTGGCGACATCGCCTGAACGTTGATCCCGTAATTTCGGCCCTTACATGCGCTTTTAACCAAACCCGTGAAAAGGAACTGCAACACGCACTGAGAAAACTCTCCGGGTTAACGGAGGAGGAACGCCGCGTGGTGGAGCATCTTTCGAAACGGATTACAAACAGCCTGCTGCGCAAGCCTGTGGATGCCGTGAAACACGCCCTGCCCGAGGAACAAGAAATGATGACCGCCATCCTGGAGCGTTTTTTCAGCCTGGGGGATTCGGAGCCTTTATGACCATTGTTTTCGGCACAAGGGGCAGCGCTCTTGCCCTTTCTCAAACCGAACACACGATACGGCGTTTTCGTGAATTGAATTCGGACGTTCAGACGGAGATGGCCGTAATTACCACGACAGGAGACAGGTTGGCAGACGCCCCTCTTGCCGCCATCGGCGGACTAGGAGCCTTCACCCGTGAAATCGAACAGGCGCTCCTTGTGGGCGACATAGACGCCGCGGTCCACAGCCTGAAAGACTTGCCCGTTCAACAGCCGGACGGCCTCCACCTCTGCGCGATAGCGGAACGCACTACACCGGCGGATGCCCTCGTTTCGGAAGCGGGCCACACCCTGGAATCCCTTCCTGAAGGCGCCCGGGTGGGCACCTCCAGTCTGCGCCGAAAAATGCAGCTGCTTTTGTTGAGGCCTGATTTGCGCATCATGGAACTTCGCGGCAATGTGCCCACGCGCATTGCGCGCGTCCGTGAAGGGCGTATTGACGCAGCCGTCATCGCCCTGGCCGGCATGCGTCGTTTAAATCTGGAAAAGGAAACCTGTTTCCGGGAGATTTCCCTGTCACAAATGCTTCCCGCTCCGGGACAGGGGGCTTTGGCGGTGGAGATACGCACAGGCGACGCTGACCTCGCCAGGCGCGTCGAACGGCTCCACGATGCCCGGGCAGCCGCGGAAGTCCGTTGCGAGCGCGCCATTCTGGAGGGATTCGGCGGGGGTTGCCGGTCTCCACTGGGCGCCCACGCGAGTTGCGCGGACGGGATGCTCCGCATAGAGGCCCTGGCCGGGAATCCGGATACAGGAGAGGCAAAACGGGTACAGGAAAGCGGTGCCGTGGGAGACGCGGAATCGCTGGGCAGAGAAATCGGCCTTAGGCTGCGTAAAGGGCTTAATCTGTGCTGATGAAAGACGGTTCTCCTCAAGGCCTTGGGGGCAAACGCATTGTAGTAACACGGGCCGCCCACCAGGCGCTGGCGTTCAGCCGCAAACTTGAACAATGCGGCGCCAGGGTCCTGCACCTGCCCCTTATCACAATTACCGCAACGCAGGAACCGGACTGCCCCATTGACCTGGAAATTTTTGACTGGTTGCTGTTGACCAGCGCCAACGCTGTTCATTACCTTGACCTTTGCCTCAAAAACACCGGGAAATCCTTTGAAAATCTTTCACACTGCCGTGTCGCCGTCATCGGACGGGCAACCCAAAAAGCCCTTGCGTCCCACGGTGTCAATGCGGAAGTACTCCCGGAGAAACATGTAGCGGATGCGCTTATAAAGGCGCTTTTTACGGCAGAACACCATCCGGCTGGTAAGCATGTTTTATACCCGAAGGGGAGCCTGGCAAGTCACGAGATAGAATGTGCCCTTAAAATACGCGGCATGTCCGTCACCTCTTTTATTTGTTATGAAACGCTTTTCCGTCCGGTGCCTCCCGAAGAAATCAAACTGCTGGCCGCTTTCAACCCGGATGCCGTCACCTTCTTCAGCCCTTCTGCCGTCCAGTCTTTCGTAACCGCCGGCCTGCAGCGGATTGTAACCGTCGGCACCCGGCACACCGTCTACGCTTCCATCGGCCCCGTAACCACAAAATCCATTCAAGAAGCGGGATTATCCCCGGTGATTGAATCGCCTCGCCAAATAGAAGATAATCTCATTCAAACACTGGGCGCCTATTTTGTCCGAAAAAATTATAATACTATAAATTAAATGCAACTTGGTCAAGGGAAGACGTTATTATGACTTTCGTGGTATGCGACCCCTGCATTAAGTGCAAATATACCGAATGCGTGAGCGTTTGTCCGGTAAACTGTTTTCACGAGGGAGAAAACATGCTGGTGATCGATCCGGATGAATGCATCGATTGCGGTGTCTGCGTTGAAGAATGCCCGGTACGCGCCATATATTGTGATGAAGAGGTGCCGGCAAAATGGCGGGAATATATAGAACTCAATCGCAAGTACGCGAAAGAATGGCCTGTCATACGGGACAGCCGTGATCCGCTTCCCACGGCGGATGCCTTCAGCGAGATGGAAGACAAACGTGCCCATTTCAGCCCCGAACCCGGATCACCGCCCGATACACCAGAAGAAGATCAGGAAGGGTAGGCTTCATGCGCATCCCGGCGTCGCTAAAAACCTTCGCGCCGTTAATGACCAAAATTCACCGGTTATTTGCCGTTGCATTTATGCTCCTTTTTCTCTGCGCGTCACCTGCTACTGCCCACGGCCTCAGCCTGCGACAAAAGGCGGATCTCTTTCAGCGTGATATGGAAGAACGTTTTCTTCTGGACGGTCAGGCCTTGTGCAAGCTGAAATTACCCGTATCGGGCCGGGATTTTATCGCCTATAATATGCCGGACAACGCCTATATGACCGGTATGCACACGGGCACCCTTGCCATGAAGTATGCCGTAACGCGGGACGAGTCGGACCGCCAGGCCGCACTTCAATCGTTGAAGGCAATGCATTTGCTATGCGCGGTTTCCGGTGTGCCCGGCGTACCGGCACGCGCCGCGTGGCCTGCGGAGAAGCCCATGGAAGACGACGGCATCTGGCGCAAGTCATCGTGCGGACGGTATTTGTGGCGGGGCGATGTGAGCACGGACCAGGTGGACGGCCTCATGTTCGGATTCGCTCTCGCTTTTGACCTCGTCGCGGATGATGAAGAAAAGGGGAAAATCGCCAGTGACGTAACGGCCATTGTCGACCGCGTGCTGGAACATGACATGCGCATTGTGGATGTGGACGGAAAACCCACGCGCTGGGGGCGCTACGGGCCGGAATATGTCTCCCGTGGCGAACGCATGAACGCCCTTCTTTGGCTGCAGGCGCTTAAAGTGGCGGCACACGTGACCGGGGCGGACAAATACACGGAACTGTACACAAGATGGGCGGTGGGGGAGAACTACATGGAATATGCGCAGACCGCGCGGCGCATGGCCAGTCCATTGTTCCCCGGCTTCGTAAACCACAGTGACGACGTGCTGATTTTTCTAGCCTATGTGCCGTTACTGATGTACGAGGAAGACGAGACCTTGCGCGCTGCGCTCCTCGCGAGCCTGCAGCGCGCCTGGGAGGGTGACGGGCGGTTTCCTGGAGTGCAGCCCGAACGAAATCCCTTTTATGCCTTTGTTGTCGCCAGGCACCTGAAAACCGTTTCGGACATTCCGGGGGCTACAGACACGTTGCGCTGGTTCCCGCTGGACATGAAATGGAATTGTGACACGATCAAAAAATACGAGGCTGCATTACATTTCCGCTTTGATAAAATGCCCGCAAGCCCCGAACCCGAACGGGGCCGGCCAGTTCCAATAGACCGCCGGACCAAAACCTGGTCGGCCTGGGTTCAGGACCCTTATCACAGCGGCGGGGAAAGGACTTGGGACGAGCCCATCGAGTACAATGGCCATGACTACCTCCTCGCCTACTGGACCGGCCGTTATTACGGTTTTATAAACGAAAACGATTGACCCGGGCACCCTTGCGGCCCTCGATACAGGAAGATATATCAACGTGTTGCGTTTTGCGGTATTAGGAAGCAGCAGCAGCGGCAACGCCATGCTGGTATTTACGGAAAAGACCAGGATCCTGGTGGACAACGGCTTCAGTTATAGGAAGTTGTCCGAGACCCTGGGCACCATCGGCATATTGCCGGAAAGCCTTGACGCGGTGCTGGTCACCCACGAACATACTGACCATGTGCGCGGGCTCGGGCCCCTGTCACGCAAAACCGGGGTGCCTATATTCATGACCCGGGGCTGCGCGGAATGCCTGCCTCCCTATACCGGCAACATCGCCAATCTGGTTCGTTTTGAGTCGGGCGACTCCCTCGCATTCAAGGACATCGAAGTCACCAGTTTCGCCGTATGCCACGATGCCGCGGACCCGGTGAACTACACCTTTAAATCGCAGGACGCCAAACTGGGAACAGCAACGGATTTCGGGCACTGTTCCCAATTGACCCGGGCGCGCCTTGCGGGTTCTCATGCGCTCGTCATAGAATCCAACTATTGTCCGGACATGTTGCGTCGAGGCCCCTATCCGCCCCAGGTCCAGCAGCGCATTCACAGCCGCAACGGCCATCTTTCCAATCACGATGTGCAGCAGCTTCTGAAGGAGCTTTCCCACGACGCGTTACGGCTTGTGGTGTTGACCCACATCAGCCGGGAGAACAACACGCCGGACCTGGCCTGCATGCTGGCCAGGGAAGCCTTGGGCGACCTGCCCGTGAATGTGCTTGCCGCGCCGGCGGACAGTGCTTCCCCTGTCTTTGAGATTTGCCCATGAAGGTGTCTCCCGCATTTTTTCAGGATGAGGAAACCCGGCGACTTCTGGAAATGGCGGCAAGCGCGGCGGCATTGCCCATGTGCCTTCACAGCGGGGATGGCCTGAAAATTTCGGGATGGGGGGGATGCGAAGCCTGCACTTGGGTGAACAGTCATGGGACGGGGAAAAAGGCATGCCGAAAGTGCCGAAGCGATGCCGCCCGGCTCACCCTGCTTGAACAAGTGCCGGTAACCTTTGTCTGTCATATGGGATTCACTTGCGTCATTGCCGCCCCTTTTAGACAGGGTGGCTACACGGTTGTTTTCGGCCCCTTCATACCCGCTGACGCGGCGCAAGGGGTTGAGTTTGCCGTCAGACAGGGGCTTTTATCCCTGGATACCTCCCGGCCTACGGCGCAACCCCTGCCTTTTTCTATCAAGGACGTACGGGTGGTTCCCCAAGGCTCGGTCAGCGCCGCCGCGGATTGGCTGCTTTACGGGTTGCGTAGCCGCGTTGAGGCCTGGGTGGAGAAAGAGGCGTTTGAAACCCCGTCTATTTCAGAGTTGCCTGAAGAACCTGTTGCTCCGAACACAGGCAACGATACCCGCCCGGACAATGACGTGGGACTCAGAATACTGGGGCTGTCGCTGCTGTGCGGGCACCCGGGCGAAGTACGGTCTTGCCTTGCGGATATGCTTGCCGAATCAAACGCCACATTACCTGCCATGCAGTCCCAGATGACCAGGGCCCTATCCGAGATGCTCGACACGGTCCAGCGTCTTGGCGGCGATACCACGGGAGCCTGGAAAGCCTACAGCCGCTTTGTGGAGAAGGCACCTTCCCTGGAAAGCCCTGAAATGTTGCTCCGCGCCGCCGACAGGATATTGCGCGGCCTTTCCCGAGACTGCGCCCCATTTTTTAATACCAGGCACACCTACATGCCCCTGGTGATGGCATCCCTCCACCGGGACTACGCTTCCGACAAACTTCTTTCCAGAATCGCCCGGGAAGCGGGCGTGGCGCCGTCCAGCATTACCCGCGCGCTCGAGAAAATGACCGGCGCCTCCTTTTCGGAAGTGTTGGGCCGCATACGAATACACAGGGCGTGCCGTCTCCTGCGAACGACCTCCATGCCAACCGCCGGCATTGGAGTGCTGGTGGGCATATCGGACCAAAGCAACTTCTGCAAGGTTTTTCGACGTTACCGTGGATGCAGCCCGGGCATATATCGGGAACAGTTGGAAAAACGGGGCAGAGGATAGGCGGATACCGGATCTCAGGAACGTATACCAGAGGAGGAAAATGAAGAACATTCCCGGCATAGCCAGAAGCGGATGGAAGCAGCGCCTGTATGAATGGTGGCTGCGTCAGAAATGCCCGACCGAATTCCTTTGCGATCACTGCAAATATGATTACGGATCGGCCTGCAACCGCCCGGAACGGCCCAACGCGATACGATGCCCGGATTACCGACCGCGGGTTTAGGCAGGCAATACTGCTTCACCCACATGCGGATATTGCCTGTTGATGCGGTATTTCACGGCTGAAGTGGCGGTGTCCGGGAGACTGTCCCTTTCGTATGGTTATGCCAAAACATAGGGGGTGTGCTATACTGTCGAATCAGAGGGTACACCCCACATAAAACGGGCTATAATCCGGACAAAGGCCCGATCATCCCCGGGCCGACCGTAAACTTTTCCCGGGTTTTCTCAACGGCAACCAAAGGAGACATACCATGGATATCGGAATGCTTACAACACCCCTGTCGAGCCATACCCTGGATGATATCATCGACATGATTGAGGACTCCTTTATTGACGCCCTTGAAATTCCAGCCCACCCCGGCAGCCCTCATATTGACGCCGCCAAACTGACCAAGTCGCGTATCAAAGAAATCCGGGAAATGCTTGACGACTGCATGCTCACCATAAGTTCTTTATGTTATTACACATGCGACATTTCCAATCCCAAGAAGATCGCCCAAACGCAGACGGCCGCCAAAAAGGTGATCGATGCCGCCGCCGCCCTGAACGTGCCCGTGGTCTGCATGCTTACCGGATTCGCCGCCCCGGGCATGACGAAACTGGAAACCATCCAAAAAGTGCTTCCAAAAGCCTTCAAACCCATCCTGGCACACGCGGCCAAAAAGGGCATCAATATCGCCGTTGAAAACTGGTATCAGACCTGCCTGCAGGGACTCGACACCTTTGAGGCGCTTTTTGAGGCGATTCCCAATGACAACTTTGGATTGAATTATGATCCGTCTCATCTGGTGCACCAGGGATGCGATCATCTCGCACCGGTGGCGCTTTATAAAGACCGGCTTTTCCACACCCATGCCAAGGATACCCTGATTGATTACGCCCAGCGCGCCCGGCAGGGCGTGTATGCTGAAGGCTGGTGGCGTTATGTAATCCCGGGGTACGGATGCATCAACTGGGGTGAATACATCGGCACGTTGATGCACAACGGCTATGACGGCGTGTTAAGCATTGAACATGAAGACACCGCTTTTGACGCCCTGGCGGGCTTCTTCTTCGGCGCGAATCATTTGGCCCAATTTTGTTGAAAAGCCTTTGCCGCTGAATAGCAAACAGGCGGAACATTCTGGTCTGTTCCCGCATCTGGTTGTTTATGTAATATTAATTCACTCTTATAGCAAATCAAAGGAGCCTATGGATGCATAAACTGGTATTAATACGGCACGGACAAAGTACTTGGAACCTCGAAAACCGGTTCACCGGCTGGACAGACGTCGATCTGAGCGAGCAGGGCCGCCGTGAAGCCCAATCGGCCGGCAAGATTCTTAAAGAGGAAGGCTATGAATTCGATCTCGTCTATACTTCCGTGCTGAAACGCGCCATCCGGACCATGTGGCTTACCTTGGATGAACTGGATCAAATGTGGCTTCCGGTGGTAAGGGACTGGCGGCTTAACGAACGGCATTACGGCGCGCTGCAAGGCTTGAACAAGTCGGAGACAGCGGCCAAGCACGGGGAAGATCAGGTAAAAATCTGGCGCAGGTCCTATGATATTCCACCGCCCCCGCTGGAAGAGGATGACCCACGCAACGCTGCACTGGACCGCCGCTACGCGGGTCTTTCCAAGGAAGAAATTCCGCTTACCGAAAGCCTTAAGGAGACCGTCGCCCGCTTTGTGCCCTATTGGGAAGAAACCATAGCGCCCCAGGTCGCCTCGGGAAAACGTGTGCTTATCGTCGCTCATGGCAACAGCCTGCGCGCGCTGGTCAAGCATCTGGACTGCATTTCGGAAGAGGATATTATCGGCCTGAACATACCCACCGGCGTTCCGCTGGTGTATGATCTGGACAAGGACCTGAAACCGCTCGGACACCGGTACCTCGGCGATCCGGAAGCGATCCGCAAGGCCGCCGAGGCCGTGGCCAATCAAGGCAAAGCCGGCTGATTCCCCCTTACAGAACAACAGCAAAGCGGCAAGGAACCGTTACGGTTCTTTGCCGCTTTATTTATAAGCCTACGTAATTTGTCTACTTTCGAAAGGAAATCAGGATATCCGCGGAATCCCGTTCAAGCGGCGCTTTGGCATAACTTCCATAACATCCCGCCACAGTAAATCCTGCAGACGCTGCGGTTGACCGCAAATACTCCGCGTCCCAATGGCGTAGGACGAAGGATTCTCGTGTTTCATTCATTCCCGCGTACGTGACCATAAGATAATTGATAACAAGTTCGGTCCGGTCTGCCGTTGGAGAAAAGCGCTTCACCGCCGCGACCTCACCGTTCGGCAGTACGGTCCGTTCCATGCGCACCCGCGGTTGTTTCATGGCCTCCGCCTGATAATTCAAGGTCTGCGTGATCAGGATGCCTCCCGGAAGCAGGACATCGTAAACATGCTGAAAGAACCGCTCGATCTGCCGTCCGTCCTCCAGGAGGCAAAGGGAATTGCCCAAACAGACCACCAGGCCATAAGGACCGCCCGCAGGAGCGCACATGTCTCCCACCCCATAAGCGATGTTTGTACGGCTACGATATCGGCCTGCATGGGCGATCATTTCCGGGCTGAGATCAAAGGCATGCACCTCGGCGCCGTGCGCCGCGAAAAACTCGGCATGCAGTCCCAGCCCGCAGGCAAGGTCCGCCACCTTCTTTTCAGGCGCGGCGGCGAGCGCCTCGAGCAGGAAGGGACCCTCCCGGTCGAGACGCCCGCCCCGGTTGCCGAGCAGTTCATAAAGTTCCGCTGTTTGAAACGCAGTCATCAGCATTCAGGCGCCCGTCATCCCAGCATGGCGGCGAGGTCGGATTCGACCTCGTTGATGGGCGTCAGTCCGAAGGTGTCCACAAGCACCTTGAGCACATTGGGTCCGACAAATGCCGGGAGGGTCGGGCCGATGCGCATCCCCTTGAGTCCCAGGTGCAGCAAGGTCAGCAGGATCACAACGGCCTTCTGCTCGTACCAGCTGAGCACGATGGAAAGCGGCAGGTCATTCACGCCGCATTCGAAAGCATTGGCGAGGGCCACCGCGATCTGGATGGCGCTGTATGCGTCATTGCACTGGCCGATATCCAGCAGGCGTGGAATACCGCCAATATCGCCGAATTCCTGCTTGTTAAAGCGATATTTACCGCAGGCCAGCGTCATAATGACGCAGTCATCCGGCACGCTGGAGGCCAGATCGGTATAATAATCCCGGCCGGGTTTCGCGCCGTCGCAGCCGCCGATGAGGAAAAAGCGCCGGATTTTGCCGGCCTTCACGGCGTCAATAACGGCGCCGGCCACATTCATCACGGCATTCCGGCCGAAGCCGATGGTAATATGCTTGGCTTCCTCGTCCTCAGCAAATCCCGGCGCAGCCAACGCTGCTTCGATCACCGGAGCGAAATTGCGGTCGCTGATATGGGTGACGCCGGGCCACTGCACAAGCCCACAGGTAAAGATGCGCGACTGGTAACTCTGCCTCGGGCGCTGGATGCAGTTGGTGGTCATCAGAATGGCGCCCGGAAAGGCGTCGAATTCCTTCGCCTGATTCTGCCAGGCACCGCCGTAGTTGCCGACCAGATGCTTGTATTTCTTCAGCCCCGGGTAGGCCAGGCACGGCAGCATTTCACCATGGGTGTACACGTTGATGCCCTTGCCTTCCGTCTGTTTGAGCAGTTCGTCCAGATCCTTCAAGTCATGGCCGGAAACCAGGATGCATTTCCCTTTAACCGGCGTAACCCGCACCTGGGTCGGTTCCGGATGGCCATAGGTGCCGGTGTTCGCCCCGTCGAGCATTTCCATGACGCGCAGATTGACTTCGCCGACCTTAAGCGCCTGACCGACCAGCGCATTCACATCCTCAACGCCCCGCGCCAGGAAATCCATCGCCTCATGGGTGTACGCGTAGACGGCATCGTCTTCCACGCCCAGAATGCAGGCGTGATCCGCGTAGGCGGCCATGCCTTTCAACCCGTACAGGATCAATTCCTGTAGCCCCGCGACATCCTTGCCGAAATGCTGCAGGCGGTTTTCAATGCTGACGGAAACGCCCTGGCGCACCATGCCATCCCGGTCTGGAGCGATTTCCAGGGAAGCAGGTCCCTGCGCTGGTTTCGGGCCGTTGCCGGCAGCCTGGCAGGCCTGGCCACAGGCTGAGCGCATCTTATCACGGAGTTCCACGCCGCGCTTGATCATGGTAACGATCGTGTCGGCATCAAAATTCACATTGGTAACGGTCGTAAACAACGCTTCCATGACAAAACGGTCTACTTCGGCATCCTTGACTCCCTGTTGCCGTGCGCAATGGGCGTACTGGCTAATACCTTTGGCCACATGCACCAGCAAGTCCTGCAACGCCGCCGTTTCGGGGTCTTTGCCACACACACCGTGGGCGGTGCAGCCCGTGGATTGCGCAGTTTGCTCACACTGATAACAGAACATCGACATTTTGATTCTCCTCTCCTGAAGTTGCAACCTATGCTGTCCGGCAAACAAACCGACAGCGTTATTATACCCTAATTCGCATAAGTATTACGCGCTATAACGGCGCCTTCCACACCAAGGATGACCTCTTCGACCGCAACACCGCTGCCGGCCTGACTGCGGGCGCTTACTACCCACTGTGTAATGCCCCGGCAGCAGGGCACTTCCATGCGAACCACCGTGACGCTTTTGGGACGGGCCTGCTGAAACATGGCCACCAGTTTTTCCATATAACCGGAGGGATCATCCAGTTTCGGGCAGGCGATCGCGACGGCTTTTCCTTTCAGGAGACGTGGATGAAAGGAACCGCACGCGAAGGCGCTGCAGTCCGCCGCAATGAGGATGTCGGCGCCCTGGAAATGCGGCGCCCCGAAATTAACCAGGTGCAATTGCACGGGCCAGTGTCCCAGAGCGGAAGGAGCGTCGGCTGTGGGCGCGGCCTGTTCCGGCTCCTGCCTTTGGAACTGACGCGCACGGGATCCGGGACACCCGCCCGACGGGGCCGTATGCGCGGAATGACCGGGAAGGCTGGACGGACAGGGCCGCACCGGAGCGGGGGCGTGGGTAGCACCGGTCGTCGCCGCCGCGGCGGCATGAGCCATTTCCGGAGGCAATTCAAATTCCGGCGCTTCCCGTTCCTCCAGGGTCAAGGCCCCGGTAGGGCAATTGCCGATACAGGCACCCAGACCGTCGCAAAAGTTTTCTTTGATTAATTTCGCCTTGCCATCAATAATGGCAAGCGCCCCTTCAGCGCAGTCAACAATGCATTGCCCACAGCCTGTGCATTTCTCTTCGTCTATTCTAATGATGTTTCTTATCGGCATGTCATTTTCCTTTCTCGGTTGCCGTTTCGTTCCACATTTCGTGACAATTTTACCGCGAAAGGAAAACTTTTACCTTGACTTAGATCAAGACGGAAAAAAATAGTTTCTTCGTTACTTTTTCAATGCGAGTCAAAAAAAGACACAAGCAGAAGGGGGGGGCGGATTTGACAAATCCGACGATACAGACACTTCAGAATTATTCGTGTCTATTCGTGTTCATTCTTGGTTCCATTCGTTTTCTTCGTTAGAAAAGCGGCACGGTCGCGTCCGTTACCGTAACCGCCTCCGCAGGAAGTAGGGCGAGGAGATCAGGCAAGTCATACCAGGAAAGGGCGTCATGCACCGCATTCACCAGCTGTTGCGCGGCGCGCGGCGTGTTCACCGCCTCCGTCCAGGAAGGAATGCCTCCCTGAAGGATGACGTGCGTAAAAAGGCCCGGACGCAGCGCGGCGGCATGCAGGGCTGGCACGGTGGCCTGCCCGAGCGCAACCATGTGCAGCGGGTGCTCTTCCCGGGAACGAAGAAAATCGGCAACGGCATAAATATCCATCGTCCGCATGCCCACGTAGGATTTGGACAACATATAGGCCAGGAAATAATCCTGCCACTCCGCACCCACCTGTTTTGTCCAATCGGCAACGGAGACGCCCGCTGTTTCGCCCATACCCCGTAATTCGACCCAGCATACCGCATGTCCGGCTGCCAGCAACGAGGTTCCTGGATTATCCTGGTTCAACACGTCTTCCAAGGGTTTCTCCTGGCACAGGATGACATAGTCACCTGTGAATGCGGCGGGCTTCTGAAGATATACCCGCAGCAGAATGCCCGGCTCCGGCTGGATAAAGAACAGTTCAGCCTTTGCAGTATCTCCGGTAAATCCGGGCGCGGGAAGCGCTTCGACCTTAGATTCAGCCTCGTCCGTGAGCCCAATCAGTTCCCGGATTTTGCCACGGAAAGTATCATCGTCAACACCCTGCCTGTACACGGTGCGTTTTTCGGCCAACTCCCCGGCGCGCTGTCGATTCAAATCCAAAACCGATTGCGCGCCTTCGATCAACATCACCTGGCCTTGCGGCGTGCAGCGCAGCTCTTCATCCGTCAGTACGGTAAACTCAGGTTCTGTTATTACCTGGTCTTTCCCAAGGAGCCACCGGCTCATCCAGCGTGCGGCGGCCTCACGTTGCGGCCGGGCAAAGCCGTGTTCAGCGTCGTTTTCGATCAAATCCACCCGTTCCGAATATCCCAACCGGGAGAAAAGACGTTTGGCTTCGCGAAAAGCCTGCCACGTTCCCGTAATGTCAAAGAAGTCCTGGGTCGCGGAACAGATCAAGGTAGGTCTCGGCGCGCGCAGATGAATGTAATCGGGATGGTCCAGGCCTTTCGCAATCTGGCCATGAATATTTTGCTCGGCGTCCTGGGGCCCGATGGTGGTCAGCAGTTTTTCAAAGTTGGTGATGTAACAGGACGGCGCCGCGCACAGGATCCGTTCGTCCAGCGCCATAAGATAACTGGTCAGGGTGCCGCCGCCGGAGTTACCCGTGCAGCCGATGCGGTCAGGAATGATATCCGGCCGGCTCTGCAGGTAGTCGATGGCACGCATGCCGTCCCACACGCGATACCCGGCGGTACTGGTGCCGGTCATTATGGCGCCCACCCCAAGAATCGTGTGCTCCAGGGTGGTTCCAAATTCACAGGTCCCGTCTTCCTTAAGGAAGGCGTACCGTTCCCCCTGGCCGAGTGGGTCATAGCACAAGGCGGCCATGCCATTGGCGGCAAGCAGCATGGAAGCACGCTGGTACGCGTCCATCCCCTTGCCGTTGGCGCTGTGGCCGCAAGGCACGATAATGCCGGGCCATGGCCCTTCGGTTTTCGGTAGATACAGAATGGCGGTGACATAGAATTTCGGGCGGCTTTCAAAAATCACCTTCTCGTATCGGAACCATTCCGTTTCGCCCTGGCCCACGATCTGCGGATTTAAAGGCGTTCTCTCCGGAAAACCGCCCAACTGCGTCGTGAAAAAAGCATGCAGATCAGCCTGGTACCCCTTAACCTCTTCCTCCGTTTTCAGGGTTTCATACCGCGCCTTGCGTTCTTCCAGAAGGGTAATCGCATGCTCGGTCAAATATTGTTTCATCATTTCAGACGGCTGCGCGCCATCCAGCTGGCCCTCAAGCGACGCAAGCGTATCTGCAACACCGGCGGTTCCCGTCATCACCATGCACGCAATAAGTATCAAGTTCATAAGTCATTCCTTCCATATAAAACTTAAACGCCAACTACTTCAGCCATTGTTTTTCTGGAACCATGGCGACTACACAGGAATCCTTGCACTATAAATAATGCCTAACGCCAAAAACAAAACATTCCTTCACAGCACATCGCATAAATGAAGTATTTCCCACTACAGCGGTCGTTTTCATTCTCGTTCCCAAATTCCAATTTGGGAACGTACGCTCTATTGAAATTCCATTTCCTTTGCCGCTTTCTGGTCATGCTTTTACCCGTCTTATATTCCCCAGGCTTGCGAAGTAGAACTTCGCATGTTATTGCGTTCCCAAATAGGAATTTGGGAACGAGGGCAAAGTCTTTCTTGTTGTTCTATGCCGGCGAGGACGCCGGCGCTACCAGGATTTTAAAACTCATACTTAATTGTCAACGAAACGGCCTTTAGCGCCTAAATACGCTTCCTCAAATACGCCACGGCGTGCGACGTGCCCGGCGCAACAGACGATTTGCCTGTTCGTCTTCCGGGAATATTTCGTTCAGCGGGTCCCATTTCAGCGAACGGCCGAGTTTGTAGGTAAGCATGGTCAGATGCCCCAGGGAGGCGGCGCGATGGCCTATACCTTCATGGGAATGGGGCTTATTGCGCGTCCGGATGCATTCGAACCAATTCCCGTGGTGGTCCTTGTCGCCAAGGGCAACATCATGTTCCCAGGCGTTGTATTCCGCCATGAGTTCTTCCGGGCCCCCTGTGACGCCGGAACCGCCGGACATGGTGGTCAGCCAGCCGCGCTCGCCCACCACCACGCCGCCGAAGTTACCGTCCAATACCGCAGTGTCAGGCACCGCGCCATACAGGTTCTTTACCTCGTCCCATCCCCTGACCAGGTGGAGCAACTCGCCGTTGGCGTATTTGCAGGTGAGTGTGGGAAAAGCGTTGCTGCCGGGGTGGATACATTCAACAGGGCCGCTTTCTTCATAGCCGAGGGCATAGTGCAGCACGTCCGCCGCATGGGAGTGGTACCATGTGGACGGTCCCGCGCCGAAGTCTTCGCAGAAGGACCAGGGGACCACCCCCGGCCAGGGGTTGATGTGATAGAGGGAATTATAGGGACGCCATAGTGCCGGGCCGACCCAGAGGTTCCAATCCAGACCTTCCGGAGTGGGTTCCCCCGGCAGGGCGAAATCCATCGTGGCAAAGGAACGCGCCGTCACCTCAGGATTGATTGCCGCCGCATAGGGATGAAATCGCTCGGCGCCGATGAAACCGCCCAGGTCGCCCCAAAGGGTAAAGGCGGCCTTTACCTTTCCCAATCCCCCCGTCCGGATAAAGTCGCAAGCCCGACGGATAACCGGGTGTGTTCGGTATTGACTGCCGTTCTGAAAGACCCGGTTATTGCGACGCACCGCCTCCACGAGTTGACGGCCTTCGTCAATGGTAATAGAGATCGGTTTTTCGCAGTACACATCCTTTCCGGCTTCCGCGGCATGGATGGACATGGGGCTGTGCCAGTGGTCCGGCGTGACGATGACCACGGCATCAATGTCGTCACGTGCCAACACTTCCCGATAATCATTATAGGCGGTGCACCCCTTGTAGGTCCCGTTT
>Ga0123335_1001633_pt1 | contig 35860 bp, 29 predicted proteins | sample BiotimSIPDNA_2_FD_89707 | JGI IMG/M metagenome (GOLD analysis project Ga0123335, IMG submission 89707) | Anaerobic biogas reactor microbial communites from Washington, USA - Biogas_R2 time_0 SIP DNA | ecosystem: Engineered > Bioreactor > Anaerobic > Unclassified | place: Washington, USA... | reverse complement strand
TCCCCCCATTCGCAGCAACTGGAAGTTTTGCATGAATCAAACTTGCCGTCGCTGCCGCAAGCGTCAGTGGCAAAGTAAAAAAGGTTCGTACTGATCAAGATTACCGGGCAGCACAGAAGGAAGCCCACGCGCGATGGTTGGAAAAAAATCCGGATTATTACCGGAACTACCGCAAACGAAATTCCACTTATACTCGTCGTAACCTACTCCAGCAGCGTGTACGCAACCGTTGCAGTCGTGGGGTTTGTATATTCCGGTTTAAACCGGCACCTATTCCGGAGTTTAATTATCAGTTTTTGTATAAAACGAAAATGATACCCGATACCCGGAATCTGTTTAATTCACATGTTTTTTTCAAAAAAAAACGATTCATCAATTTTAAACCCGATTCGTGTTCTTTTTGTTTTAACCAGAAACATGGAAGGTTATGGACCAAAATATAGTGTTGCATTTCTTTCTGGCATTCAGGGGCTTATCAGAAGTAATTGGGACAGGGATTACTGGCATTTGCTTTTGATGATTTCAAGTTTCTTCATAGCAAGGTTTGATAACTCCCGGTCATATTCGTAGCAGTTATATCGTGCAGTCCAGGAGAGATCTTTTAACTGATTATAATGGTCGGATAATTCTGGAGCTATTTCCTCAACAAGATTGGAAAAAGCGCTGTGCTTACCTTTGTTGATATGCTTTATTAGACAGTAATTGTCGAAATCGGTAACCTTTATTTTTTTTCCGTTTTCAGCAATGTTGACAGGAAAAATTTTATTTCTGAGGTAATGTAATGCAGAATAGAAGGCAGTTGTGATAACCCAATCCGCAAATTCAGGTTTTTTATTCAGGTATTTGCATACCTTTTCATTATGCCTTGCGTGATCTATACTAATCTTTTTTTGCATATTTCATAATGTAGCCATCAGTCAGCATCCGCCCCTCGTTCAGGGAATCTGTGAGAGGCATAAATGAAAAAGAGAAATTGAAAGTGTTTGTTGTTACTTCTTTTTTCTTCTCCCGTGCCAGACGATAAACGGCATCGAAGTCGAGTGCTACAAATTTTTGTTTTGGAACAACAAAAATTGCGTCGAAATGAGAAATGGTCATAGCTCTCAAAGAAACGAAGGAACAACCGACCTCGTTCTGCTCAAGAGAAAGGAAGAATTCCTCGCAAACCTGTTTGGCTCTTTTGAGGTTTTCAGAAAAAGATTCAAGAAGTATTTTTTTGTCCTCTTCAAACTGGTCTCTTCTACCCCTGAAATACGCATCAATAAGCTCGTCTGCAGAATAGTGTTTTTCTTTTTTGACTTCTATTCGTGGGCGTAATGACCAGTCTGCTGCTTCTTTCTGCTTTTTTGTTTGTGTAGCAGTTTTCATAAAATATTTAATTTAATATAGATATTAAATTTTAAAAAACCCACCGTTTTGCGCATCCACAAAGAGAGGCGTGGCAGGTATTGTTAACTAAATAATATATCTTTTAACGCCCCATTCTTCAAGCCAATTCTAAATCCTAACATATTTCGTGCCAGTGACTCAAAATAGTGTAAATCTCGACTTTAGCGTTCTTATTTGAAGAGCATGTCTCGTTTTTAGCTGGTCATGTCAGCAAATGCTTTGTCCACGCGTAAATTTGTATAAAATAATAAACAAAAAAAATGGTGGAGGTGAGGGGAGTTGAACCCCTGTCCGAAAAACGATCAATATGAACCGCTACATGCTTAGTCTGTCTTTTAATCTCGACACACCGTACGCCGACAAACCCGCTTACAATGTGCCCAGTACCAAAAATCTCATCCGGAAACCGGTACCCTTTTCCGGACCAGCACCTTAAACTGCTCAAGCAAAAAGAAGTGCGCTCCCTGCTCAAGTTGCCGCTTTATTAAGCAGCCATTGCGAAAGAATAATCTTCGGCAATTATAATTTTACCGGATGATTAACGAGGCCAACCGATATCCTCGACATGCTGTTCAATATCTCCCATTTCCCGTCGAAAGCCAGTACACCCCCGTGTATATATCGGAAAGGAAAGATTATTCTGTAAATGCTTTATATATCAATACTTCGAATTTAAAGCCCTGTTATTTAACCTTAATGGTACCAATATAATTTATGCAGACTCCCTGATAATAATCTTCGTTGGAAGCTCTTTATGCTTGATACCAGATTCGCGGCCTTCAATCTTATCAACAATCATATTTATTGCATAATCACCCATTTCAAGTTTAGGCTGACGAACAGTTGTAAGTGACGGCTCAACGACTTCAGCAGCCGGAATATCATCAAACCCTACAACAGCCCAGTCTTGCGGAATCCTTAATTCTCTTTTCTTTGCCTCTTTGATAAGACCAATTGCAACCATATCTCCTGCAGGTACAAATACAGCACTCACAGCCGGTTGCCTCTCACGAATACGGCTAAACACCTCTACCCCGCTTGTTATTCCATCATCTTCAACTTCAAACACCAGATCTTCCTGAAATGGAAGGTTATGATTTGAAAGTGATTGTTTATACCCATCCAGACGTTCTTTTGTTGGCAATCCAAGCTTGTTGCTTATCACACATGCGATCTGTGTATGTCCTTTTTCAATGAGATAATCCGTTGCATCACATGCCCCCATCTCGTTATTGACATAAACAGAATCCAGGCTGTCGCACTTTCGGGCTACAACTATGCTGGGCACACTTTCATCGCGGAATATATTCAGTTCTTCATCAGTAACCGTTGAGCTGATAAGTATAACACCATCAATACGCCGCTCCCGGGCCAGGCGCTGAAAAAGCTGCGACTCATTCTCATTCTGCCCGACAGTATCAAAAAGCTGAACAGTGTAATCGATATCCCTGTTTGTACTTTTGATTCCCTGAAGAACCCTGACTACAAAAGATGAAGCCAGATTGGGAACTATTACACCGATTGAATTGGATTTTCTGGTTGCCAGTCCTCTGGCAATCACATTTGGATAATAATTAAGTTCTTTGGCAATCTTTAACACCTTCTTGCGGGTTGCATCTGAAATGTTTGGCTTGTTATTAATTACCATGGAAACAGTAGCGGAAGTTACACCAGCACGTTCTGCAATATCCTTGAGTGTTACAGCCATATATTTACCATCCTTTGAGAATTGATTCCTTTAAAATTTATAATTGATCTGTAAATGAGCCCCGTCATTGGCAGGCACCAGATCAGGATACAGTTTCATTTTTTCTCTATAATCGTGCAAATGGGCATCCACAACAGCATCAAGAATCCCGTAAATATAAAAGAATATGGAATACCATAAATATGTATTTCTATTGCGGAAAGCTGAATTTTGCCTGAATTCCCACTCATTTTTGTAGTTTTCTGATAGTACGTTTTCGGCAACGCTTTTCTTGTCGATATCTGTTTCCAAATTCTCTTTTTCTTTAATAACTTTCTTTTCCATTTTAATAAAACGGGATATGTTATCCTCTGCTTCTCTCATAAGTTTGTGATTGTTATAAGCTACAACACCCAAAGAAACCTGTGTCATAATTACAAGACCAGCTTTTGAAAGCGAACCGTTATATAAATGTCCCAAACCTAAACCCGGTATAGCTGCAAGCCATGCGGCAACACGAGGATCTTTCGTATCAGAATTATCAAAAAAAGATGTACTGTTGATAGCATCAAGTACATTAAACAGATACCCGCCAACCATCCACGACAAAGTATTATACATGTGAATTTTCGATTCACGAGCGTTGCCATATTCAAGCAACGCATCTTCTCTTAAAATAGCACTGTCCAGTGGACTTTCAGCATCAGATACTCCGCTCTGCATGTTTTTGTAACTGTCATACAACGATCGGTAATTTTTATAATGATAGTTAGCAACCGATGCTGTTATGGCTTCGAGTGCAACAAATGTACCAGCTTTGAAATATTTCTTCGTGTAAAACTGTCCTGCACCTGGCAAAAGTGCGGATGCGATTCCCGCCCACGCAGGATTATATAATTTTGGACCTTGTAGTTGGGAGTTTAAATACTCTTTAGTTGAATCTGTAGCAAAGCCCCCACCTGCCAATACTGCTGCAATCAGTATAACCCAATGATTTCTTTTATTATTAATAATCATTTAAATTAAAAATAATTCAGGATTAAACAATTATGCAGAAATTACGAAAGGGATTTTAAATTAGTATTTGAAGACAGCAGTATCTTACTTTCTTAAGCGGTTGCAATAAGGTGTATTTTGCGCTCAATTTAAACTATTTCTTCTAACGAAATAAGAACCTTTATAATGCCCTAAAATGATCCTGGGCACAAGTAACCTATTTTACCAGACACATTTGAATGGTTTTACACCATTAAATAGATATTACCATACGTTCCGGAATCTGTTTTTCCATTATTGGTATAGCAACAGGTTGAATTTTCTTTTCTCAGTTGTTCTCTGGCTTTGGCTTCTGCTGCTGCGGCAGAAGCAGCAACTCTTCTGTCTTGTCCTGAAGGGTTTGCCGGTGCAAGCGCGGCTCTTCTTACAACCTGCATCTTTTGTATTGTTGCCTCTGGTTTACCAGAAACAGACGATGAATCTATAGAAACCTCTCCTCCTACTGCGTACTGCTTCCCATCCGGGCCTGTCTGGTATTGAAATGAAGCAGCACTGGCATACTGGCCCCCAGCAGCTTTATGAGCAGCTTCATGGGCACGAACCTCTGCATCAGTTCTCCGGAGTTCGATCAATTCCCTCTTCTCTTCAATTTTGAGTTCAGAATTGCCCATGTTGCAGGTTTGGTTACAAGATTCAGGCTGCAAAAACGTATTAATAGATATTTGCATAGAGAATATCTCCTGTAAGGTTATCGGCATTTTATTAAATTACTTGAATCAAAAAACAAAAATGGAGACAAGTATCTGATAACTTTCACATGGGTTTATATTTAAAGTATGAATTTACTAAAAAAATGTGTTTCATACAGCAAAGGTAATAACTACATGAGCAGTTGTTGAATATGTTGAAACAGACTTAAAAGCATGGTTTCGGGATGCGGGTTATTGTGTCTGGGTCGTGAAGAGACGCATTGCAGTTGTAATAAAACCGTCAAATTCGAAGTTAACTTTTTAATTCAATACTTTTAATTTCTATTGTCCATTTTTTATTTTATCTGTTCTTTGCCTCAAAGCCCAGAATCTACTACATAACGGAGGTTAATTATATGGCAGAAACAACTTCAACACAACCACAAAGCATGGAATTTCAAACTGAAGCAAAACAGCTTCTTCATCTGATGATTCATGCGTTATACAGCCACAAAGAGGTGTTTTTGAGAGAATTAATCTCAAATGCTTCAGATGCGCTCGACAAACTACGCTTCGAATCTTTGACAGATTCATCTATCCTCAATAGTGATACAGAGTTAGCAATTCATATCAAACTGGATAAAACAGCAAAAACAATAACGATTTCAGATAACGGTATTGGCATGAACCGTCAGGAAGTAATTGAAAACATTGGTACTATTGCACGAAGCGGCTCAAAGGCATTTCTGGAAAAAATGACCGGTGATCAGAAATTCGATTCAAACCTGATAGGAAAATTCGGTGTTGGTTTTTATTCTGTTTTCATGGTAGCAAGCAGCGTTAAACTTGTTTCAAAACGCGCTGGCAGTGATGAACCGGCGATTCAGTGGGAATCTAATGGTGAAGACAAATACACTATCACCGAAGCTTCAAAAGATGATTGCGGAACTGAAATAACAATTTACCTTAAAGAGGAAGAATCTTCTTATGTTGAAGACTGGCAGGTCCGCTCCATAATCAAAAAATATTCTGATTTTATAGCGTTCCCGATCTATCTCCCCAATGAAAAAGGTAAAGAGGAAATCATTAACCAGACAAAACCACTCTGGAGACGTTCTTCATCAGAAATTACCAAAGAGCAATATGAAGAGTTCTATCAGCAGTTGGGTGGTTTCGACAAGCCGCTTGCAACCATGCACACCCGGGCTGAAGGAATCATGGAGTATTCATCACTACTCTTTTTACCATCAAAAGCCCCTTTCGACCTGTTCTCTTTAGACCGCAAACATGGCGTTAAACTATATGTAAAACGGGTCTTTATCCTGGACAACTGCAAAGAGCTTCTTCCTGAATATCTCAGGTTTGTACGTGGTATAGTAGATTCTGAGGATTTACCATTGAATGTTTCAAGGGAAATGCTTCAGAACAATCCGGTTATCGACAAGATTCGCAAAACACTTGTAAACAAAATACTGGGTAAGCTTAAAGAGATGGCTGAAAAAGAACCGGATGATTACAAAACATTCTGGAATGAATTCGGACCGGTTCTCAAGGAAGGTCTTCATACCGATTTTGAAAACAAGGAAAAACTTCAGGAGCTCATTCGCTTTCAGTCGTCAATGAGCGAAAACAGTGATGATCTTGTTTCACTGAAACAGTATGTAGGCAGAATGAGGGAAGATCAGAAGGATATCTATTACATAACAGGTGAAAGTCGTGATATTGTAGAAAAAAGCCCTCATCTGGAAATCTTCAAGGCAAAAAGCATTGAAGTATTGTTTATGGTTGATCCCATTGATGAATGGATTGTTAATGACATTTATAATTACGAAGGAAAGCAGCTTAAATCTGTTACTCAGGGAGATCTTGATCTTGGTGAACTCGGGAAAGAGGAACAGGACATAAAAAAGAAGGCAGAATCGAAATTCAAAAAACTTTCTGCAAGGATTAAAAATATTCTTAGTGAACAGGTAAAAGAGGTTCGTGTTACTACCAGGCTCAAGGATAGTCCAGCATGTCTTGTTGCAGACGATAACGGTATGAGCTCCCAGATGGAGAAACTGATGAAATCGATGGGTCAGAACGTGCCAGAATCCAAACGTATACTGGAGATTAACGCCCAACACCTCATTCTTCAAAATCTTAATTCCAGATATGAAAAAGATCCTAAAGATCCTGAACTGGAAGAATGGGTTCATCTTATTTATGAACAGGCTCTTATCGCTGAAGGGCAAATGGTACCGGATCCTCTTGCATACTCTCAAAGGATCAATAAGATTCTAACCAAAGTCTCTTCATAACCCCTGATAATAAAGGACTGGAAATTTCCGGTCCTTTATTATTTATTTGCTTATGGCAATTATAGCATTACTTACCGATTTTGGCACAAGAGACTGGTTTGCCGCTGAGATGAAAGCTGTCATCTACAGTATCTCTCCTCAATCAACTGTTATTGACATTACTCATCAGATAGATCCTGGAGATACCCGTGCAGCAGCTTTTGCTCTCCTTGCATGTTTTAAATCATTTCCGCCAGGAACAATCTTTTGTACAGTCGTAGATCCGGATACAGGAACTGATTCCAGGCCTGTTATTTTTCAGGGTGAAAACTATTTTTTTACAGGGCCGGATAACGGAGTTCTTTCCTGGATTTGCCAAACTGAAAATATAATAGCTGTTTACCAATTGAATCGTCAAAATGGTTTTTTCAAAACACAGCAATGTGCTACTTTTTATGGCCGCGACCTGATCGCTCCTGCAGCAGCACAAATTTCAAAAGGTGTTATCCCCGAAATGTTCGGTTCCAGAATCTCAGATTACAGAAGGTTGCCTTTTCCAGAGGTAAAAATCAGTAAAAACCAGATATGCGGACAAATAATTTATTTAGACAGGTTCGGTAACGCAATAACCAATATAAGATCAGATCTGATCGACAATAAGTCACAAAAACAACTGGTTACAAAAATCCCCGGTAAATTCTTGACTCTACCTGTGAGGAGATGTTATAAGGAAGTCCCACTACAATCAGGACTGGCATATATGGGATCAGTTGGTTTTATTGAAATAGGGATTAACGGAGGGAATGCAGCCCGAGACTTTAAGTTGTTACTGGGAGATTCTGTCCAAATCATAAAAACTGCCAGTGTCGATCCAGTTAACTGATTTGGGTTTTTTAAAAAGTTCAGAAGAAATTTTGCTGTTGATTTTTACCTTCGAAAGGATTATTGAATCAACAAGGATCTGATCCCCCATAACTGTTCGACCTACTACAGAAACAGGTATATGGCCAACTCCTTTTCTGGAACCATAATTATACACGATCTGTTCTTTTAAGATTCCGATGCTGTCGAAATACTCCAGTACCAGAGCTCTTCCATTTTGTCTTTCGAAAGCTGCATAGAGATTTAAATCACCACATGAAAAGATCAGCCTGTTATCGACACTTCCTCGAAACCGAAGATTATCTTTTCTGCACAACCCCGACTGTAACAGAAACGCAAGTGGGTCTGGCTTGTCAATCACTTTTCTGACACCAAGAGATTTCACGGGGTCAACAGAATACTGAATGTTACCTTTTAAAAGCATAATAAACTCTGATGGGGATTTATATGAATAAACGAATCCTTTTTCTTTTGTGAAAAAAAACTCCCCGGATGACACACGTGTATGGCCTTTAAAAACCTGAATCCGTTTTATTTGTCCCATTAGAGTTTCAATCGATTCATTTTCACTGAATAATATCTCTGTAATTGAATCCGGTTCAGAAAACAGTGAAAACGGTAGAAATGTAAAAAGCAATAATTTGATTATATACATAATATATGATACCTGTTCTTTTCGATTTGATTTTATTACTTCTAAACGTGAAACCAGATTGAAAACTAAAACATTTTCACCTTTGTTTCAATTTTTGATTTTTCGGGACGGACTATCTTTTTGCTTTTTTTTCGAAAATTGTCACAAAAGTTAAAAAAACAGTCCATCCCAAATTTTGGAATATGACGACAGCTATCGTTAACCTAATCGCCCCCATAAGGTTTGACTTACTTTTCAAGGCAAATATATATTTAATCTGGCTTTTGAACAGTACTGCTTATCTATCTGATTACTACAATACTTATTACAAAACCCTTAAGTTTTGTTTTTCAAAAAGGAGATTTATGTTCAGAAGAAGTCTCATTACTGTATTTTTTTTGATCTCTATGTTTTCCTCTTCAGTATTTGCGCTAATTGGTTTCGGCATTCACTGGGGCAATGATTTTACATTAAGAATGGATAACGTCACTGGTGAACAGATCTCCATGGAAGCTTTAAAAATCGATGCAGAAAGTATAGGATCTGTTCCTGTTGAAGAACTAACTGTTATAACAGCAGATCTTCTACCTTTATATATAAATCGCAAAAGCTGGGACCGTACTCCATTTAATTTTGGAGTAAAATTTTATCTGGATATAATTCCATTCATTGATGCTGTTGAATTATCTACAAACTTTGCCTGGTGGGAGTATGACGGTTCGATCCTGTTTCCATCAGATATACGATACAAAGACGATGTATCTGAAATAAACGGTCCGCAGGACCTGTTTGAAGCTCAATACGATACTCTCCGTGTTACACTTGACAGGTTTGGCATGGATTTCTGGGGTTTTCACAAAACCCCATACATGAAACTTCAATTTGATCTGACTGTACGAAAATATATCTATCAGTTTCCGCCAGCCCTGAAAACGGTTAAATTTTATGGTGGCGGTGGGCTGAGCCTTATTTTTTCTACCCCGGTATTAAGCAACAAGCTTATTGAAGATGCGCTGAAACCTTATCTGGAAACAGTAAATACAATTGACGAATTACGTGGTGAAATATTTGACAATTACGATATATCAAAGAAGATAATAAAAGAAATCACCTCAAATCTGATGATACCGCACTGGGGTTGTCACATTGATCTGGGTGCAATGGTAAAATTTCCTGTGATTCCTGTTGGAATTTATTTCGACGGAAAAATTCTGATACCATTTCAAAAACCAGATAATAGCGTTGATCTTGGCGGAGCCGGTTTTCTCTTTAACACAGGCATCAATCTCCATTTTTAAAGTCTGTGTTTGAATATGAATTCAGCCGGGATCAGATCTGACCCGGCTTTTTTATTGAAAGGGATCAAATAAAATGGATTATATGATAACTGCGATTCTGGGCTTAACTCAGGGATTAACTGAATTCCTTCCTATCTCGTCTTCAGGACACCTCGTAATAATACAGCATCTTTTCGGTATCACAGAGGGCAGCCTGTTTCTGGACATTCTGCTTCATCTGGGTACTGCTTTCGCAATTATAATAGTACTTAGAAAAGATATACAATGGCTTGTTACCGATTCATTGTCCAAAGTGCGTACCCAAAGAGAAGCAGCTTTGCGTTATGTTGGTTTTATAATATTAGGAACAATACCTGCAGGGTTTGCAGGAGTTTTTTTTGATGATTTTTTTGAAAGCCTTTTCTCTAACCCCAAAGCAGCCGGAACAATGCTTCTGGTAACCGCTGTTTTGCTTTTTATCTCCTCCATACGTAAAAACAATACTGCAGACCTTTCGTGGTTGAAAGTAGTAATAATCGGTTGTGCTCAGGCTATGGCGATAATACCGGGAATTTCACGAAGTGGTTCTACTATAGCCATAGCGTTACTGATTGGAGTATCTCGGGCAGAAGCCGGTCGTTTTTCATTTCTCCTTGCTCTTCCAGCTATTTTCGGTGCAGCTTTACTTCAGTTCATGAAAATAGATAACATTAATATGAGTTTTACAACCATGGGATTGGGATTTCTTACCAGTCTGATTATCGGGATTTTCGCACTCAAGCTTCTGCTTAAATTCGTTAATCAGGGCAAACTTCACTACTTCGGTTTTTATTGTGTAATTGCAGGTCTGGTAAGTTTAATTGTATTATAAAATTACGTCCTGAAACAGGAAGGAATGTAACCATTATGAACAGGCTGTGGGCGCCGTGGAGAATGAAGTATATTCAGGATATTGATAAAGATGATGATGAGTGTATTTTCTGCAAAAAACCTTCACAACCAATTGATAAAGACAGGGATAATCTGATACTGTTCAGAGGTAAAAAATGTTTTGTACTCATGAACCTTTTCCCCTATAATAACGGGCATCTGATGATTATTCCTTACGAACATACTTCCGATATCCTTTCGCTGGATAAAGAAACCTCTGATGAACTATGGGAACTCTTATGTAAAAGCCGCACGGCGCTCTCAAAAGCATTAAAACCGGATGCATTCAATATAGGTATGAATATCGGAAGAGTTGCCGGAGCAGGCATAGATCAACATGTGCACATGCATATAGTTCCCAGATGGAACGGTGATACAAATTTTATTGGGGTAATTGGAGAAACGAAGGTTATTTCTCAGGCATTATGGGAAACTTATGATTCTCTTTTTCCTCATTTACAGACCGTTAAAGGCAATTTTTGTGATGAAGAATCAAAATTATAGGTCCAAAGAGAGATTCTGCCGTTTCTCATTGAGGCATAGTTATAATTTATAAGCCACGAACCGGTGTTACAGTAGATACCACAACCCAAATCACAGAGTTCGGCACGGTGTGTATGCCCGAAAATAGCTATATCGTTTCCGGATTCAAGATACTTTCTGGCGTGCATTCGATACTCCTGAACGCTCTTTTCAGAAATACGACCGCTTAGGTATTTCCTGCTATGTCCCGAACATCTGGTTGCAAACCAGACTCCGATATCTGGATGCAGAAGTTTATAAATGTGCTGATTCACTGGATTTCTAAGTATTTTGCGTAATATACGGTACCCGTAATCTGATTTTATCAATCCGTCACCATGATACAAATGAACTTTTTTTTCCTGAATAACTGTTTCGTAGTGCCCATGATGAATTGTTATGCCAAGGCAATCTTTCAGGAATGTACCGAGAGCAAAATCATGATTTCCTGCAAGATAATGTACAGGAATCTTTTTTTCAGTAAGTTGTTTCAGAGTATAAAGAACATTAAAATAATCCGGGCGAATGGCACGCTTGTACTCTATCCAGAAATCAAAAAGATCACCCACGATAAAAAGTTCCGACATTGAAGTAGAAATGTTCTGAATAAAACTTGAGAAATGTTCTTCACGTGATTCCTGACCTGAAACAGGAATACCAAAATGAGCATCAGAGATAAAATAAACAGTATCTTTTTTCATGGTATTTCTTTAAATAAATAAAAAAGGCGAACTTTTTTCTGTCCGCCCAGACTCACGGAGGAACTGACAATCAGAGTTTCTTTAAGCTTTATTCCCAAAGATCATCAGTACTGTCAAGATCGCTGGCCATATCGCTAAAATTGGCGTTTTCATCGCGGATAGTCCCAAAATTGAGTTCGCGCATATCATCTTCATTATCAGCCTCATCATCCAGGTGATATCTTTCATCTACATCGCGCAAAATCTCATCAGCATCAAACTGTTCATCCAAAATCACAGGGATCTCACCTCCTTCCGCACAAATAATCGGCGGCTTTAAATATGCAGATCAAATAATAATGAATTCTAATGATACTGTCAATACTTTCAACATTTTTTTTAATTTTTTTTAGATAAAGATTACATGAACAGTAAAAATAAATCTGAATTAAACGATTAATGATTATGATTGAGAAGCGAATCCGAAAAAAAATGGAAACTGGAGATTACCTGGGTTAATCTATAAGAAGTTATCGGCGACAGTTGTCCCCATTAGTGACGGGGTTCATCTTTTCGGATTATATCATTTATTTCCTGCTGAACTTTGGCTTTATAAAGGAGTTCTTCCAGTTCGTGGGCGACGTTTTTACCCTGCTGAAGAATTTCGGTTCTTTTATCCAGAAGAAGCAGCTCCAATTCTTTTTTTCTGTTCTCCTCACGGCGGATCTTGAATCTCAAATAACTGTGACCTATGGAAATTCCCATAATAAGAACAAATATTTGTACTATCCAAAAAACAATTGTTCCAAAAGTCATCATTACCTGCTCTGTTATTAGTTTTACAAAAGACAAGTCTGTATTAAAAATATATCTCAAGAAACCCATAAAAGCAATTTATTAAAATCTGAACCGGATGATTAAGTGATAATAAACTTTCTGCGTAAAAAGTTTTATGTGCTGTGTACAATTACCACTCCTTCAGTTCTATTAACCAATTCTATTCAAATTTAAAAAGAAATTCAAACCCAGGCTGCAGTTAAAACCATGCTTTTTAATCATTTATTCTGAATTTCTGCCAATTTGAATGATTCTGTATTGAAATTCATTCTTCTGGCAAAATTTAGAAGCGTGATGAGTAAGGCTTTCTTTTCCCTGTTTACTTTTTTCATTTCAATCGGACTGTCCGGACAGCACTGTTGATGGAGTTTTTTGACTTCGATATTTAAAACCGGATGGAAAAGATCTTCCAGTTTCGACTTTGTTACAGGAACGCTGAATCTATCAACGACGTTGAGCAGGCACCTGACCCTGTCACATTTTTCTGCTCCCGGATCGCAGGAAAGCCTTTTTAACTCAGATACCAGTATGTCTTCCAGTAGTTCAGCGCTTTTCTTCAAATCTATAGTGATTTCGAACCTCTGCATATCTCTGTCCAACTGAAGTAACTTAGAAAATGCCTTTTCTTCAGATCCTTTTTTCCCCAGACGCATAATGGTTTTATTCCATTGTTCCTGAAACACAAAAGAGAGAGGTGCAGTACAGTATGTTGGAAGTGATGATTTAAGCAGAGACAGAATATCAAGTTCCCGTTCATGTTTTTTGATCCATGTGCTGAATCGTGCATTTGTATCATCAGAGATTCTCTTTAAAAACAGGTCCATAAGTTCATGTCGTGATGTATCAAAAATATCCATCAGATTCAGCCGCTTTACATCTTTGTGACTCATCCATGATTCTGGTCGAATCCCGTTCTTTCGTGAAACAGGAACAGCTTCAATTGGAAGTACCCAGCCGCTTATATCCGAATTTCCACGATGAGAAATCATGACAGACCAGCCGCTATGCTCTCCGGTCTGTTCGTTTTCTATCTGCACTGAATAACTTTCATATTGGAAACCTCCAGCTTTCATTGTCTGAACCGGGCGCAGAGAAAGAGTGTATCCAAACAGGTCGAATCTGTTGTTTTTATTAACAGCAAATGATTTGTGAACAGCTCCTGTGAAAGCAATAATCTCCTGATGGTCAGAAGAATATAACAGATATCTCTCAAACAAAGTTCGTCCGTTAGTGTTGGGCAGATTGCTCTTCGCTTTTTCAAGATCACAGAGAAAGTTTTCGAGTGTTTCTGCCTGGTTTTGCGGATCAATACCCAACTGGATCGCACGAAAAGCATATGCAAGATTTTGCATCGTTTCTATACCACTTATGTCAGAAAAAAACCAACCGCATGATGTAAAAGAAAAAAGAATGAATTTTTGAGCTTCCAGAAACTTTTTAAAAGCATAAAGTTGTTCCCGGCCATCAATTTCAATGCCATATTCTGACAACAGATTTTTAAAGTCTTTTATTGGTTGTCTGGAAAATGTTAAAACATATCTGTCTCTGATTATCCATGGATCTATATCATAAGATGAAAACGCTTTTTCATATTCCCGATCAATTTTTCCCTGCAGATTCACCAAAGCTTCTCTGAGGGGTGTACGCCAGGCCTGGTTCCAGGAATCGTTTCCTCCTGTTTTACAGCCGCAATCCCGTATCCATCTTCCAACACCATGAGCACAACTCCATGCCGTACCCTCGCCAAATTCATTTTTCAACCTTACCTCAAAGCGCGGTGGATTTTTTGCCAGAAAATACCCGAAACTCACTGGAGTGATATTAAGTTTTTGTGCAACATGTTTGAAAAAATAAGCCAGACACATGTCACCAAATGGTTTGTGATGACCAAACGTTTCACCATCAGTAGCAATTGTAACTACCTGAGGATCAGTGCTATGTTGATCAAAGCAGGAATTAATTCTTTCCCCAAAAACATTTGAATCTTTTAACAAATTATTGAAACTGACTTCTTTTGATAAGCCCTCATCAAAAAAGAAAACGTCAAGACAACCCGGTAATTGTTGGCCAGAAGGGTTTCTTGGAAAAATTCTGTAAGGATACCTGGTGTTCAATTTATGAGGCTCTGCAGAAACCCATTTAGAATCATCACCAATATGTCTGAAACTATCTGCCTGATTAGGAGAAAGTATGACAAACTTGAATTTTTCTTCAATCAAACAGAGAACAGTCTCCATGTTGATAGCAGTTTCGGCCAGCCAGATTCCTTCAGGTTCTCTCTTAAAACGGCTCCTGAAAAACTGTTTCGCCCAGCGGATCTGGGTTAGCTGATCCCTTTTTGATGACAGCGGCATAATTATATGGTTATATACCTGCGCAATCGCATTCCCATGCCCTTCAAGTGCCGAACAACTCTGTGAATCAGATTCAATTATACGCCTGGCCGTTAAAGGATGATATCTTTCGAGCCACGAAAAAAGTGTCGGCCCGAAATTGAAGCTCATACTCAGATAATTGTTATGTATATCTACTATCATACCTTCAGAATCAAGTAAACGGGAATAAGCATTTGGTCTGTAACACTGATCGTAAATACGTTCATTCCAGTTGTCCTGAGGTGTAGCTGAAGGCTGTTTTTCTATAATATCAATCCATGGATTCTCACGCGGTGGTTGATAGAAATGCCCATGTATTACTACACATCTCCTGGGCGCGTCTTTTGTTTTATTGCCAGTCATATTGCCTTCCATCGGGATATGTAACCTCTTTGCTTTCAAGTCTTTTTTTAAGAATATCCAATCCCTGAGCGATAATATCATTTCGTGTATCGTATATATTTTCAAACCAGAATTCAACTTCATTATTTATACGGGTATAGCATTTGTCCCCTATTTTCTTGTCACCAACCTGTATTTCGATTGTGGATTTTTCCCCATTAATTAAAACATTCTTAATCCATCGGATACTCATTCAAACCACCTTTAATGAAAAACAATCCGGACCTATTTAGACAAAAGCAAAAGCCGCGCACGTCCTGAAAAGATATCCTCCGGATATTCCAGCATGATCTTTTCCAGAATCTGGCGGCCTTTATCTGTTTCACCGAGACAAAGCAGGGCTTCTGCCATTGAATATAAAAACTCAGCAGAAATATCACTCCTCTCATGCTGTTTCAGAAGGTTCAGGGCTGTGTGTGAATCACCGCGGTTTATCAGAACTTTAGCTACACGAAGAGCAAGTTCCCATATCCGATCCGATTCTTTAACTACTGATAACAGTTTAACAGCATTGTTTAAATTTCCGATATAGATATTATATTCAATTTGAGCCCAGAGATCAAGCAGATCCGAAGATCCCTGTAATCTCTGAAGCCAATAACGACAGGATAAAAGTTCACCTTTACTGGTTATATTGCCGTAAGAAACGGAATCCAGCAGGCTGTTGACTTCAAAATATTTTTTTTCAAAAAGTGCTGTTCTGACACTCCATAACAGATCTTTACTACAACAGCCATTTTTGGTCATATTATAAGCTTCATTACGTTTTCCGGTAAAAAGAAATTGCCGTAACAACATCGTATCTGCAGCATAAGAGCGGGGAATTGAATCAATAATTTCCTGGGCTTTGTCGTATAATCCTGTATTTTGATAAAGTGTAGCAGCATCAATCATCTGTTTTGATGATTGGAGACTAACTCTTTTGAGCCATATTAAAGCAGAATCGTTTAAATTTTGATCCCGAAATGTTTCATAAATTAAAAAAGCTGCTTTTTGTTTGTTTTCAATATCCCTGGAGTTATTATAAATCACCCTTGCTGCATCAGATGCATACCGGTATCTTTTGTTAGACAAATGAGACGTTGAGACGTGGAACAGATCACCATAAACAGGATAATTTTCTGTATTTAAAGTCATAAGGATTTCAATCTGCCTGTTGTATAAACCCAATTCGAAACAGGTTTGCGAAGTCCATTCGCGTATCTGCACAGTATCTGTTTCCGATTGGTAAACAAAACACCTTAAAAAATCGGTCAGGATCGAATCGGCAATCTGCATTTTCTGATCTTTCAGAAGATATCTGAACTGACTAAGGGCAATAGGGGTTAATTTTGATTCCGAGTTGACAATTCTACAGTACAAGCCGCCAATTGCATCATAATCACCAGTAATATTTTTCAATTTTGCCCATTTCAACCAGTTGAAAACATTTAATTTGTCTTCTTTGTCATAGATATCATAAAGTGTATCGGCAATATGAAACTGTCCTTTTGCAGCCAGGTGCGCATATGCTTCATCGATAGAAACGTAAGTTTTTTCCCATAGCGAAAAAACAGCAGGCCAGATATCACGATTTTTATAAATTAACGGGCTTTTATAAAAAGAAACAAGAAGTTCTGTGCTGATTTTACGGGAGTTTATCCATTTTGTCACAACTTCAACAAGTTTATCTCTGGTTTTCCCCTTTTCTGCATCAGGCAAATCTGATATTATTGAAATGAAACATGATTCATCAAGATCATTCACTTCATTTAAAATGCGGTTTAGTTTTATGTGGTTACTTAGTGTTTGCCATGATGAATCTGTCTGTGGGCACAAGGCATTTAAAAAGAAAACATACCCTGTCAGGAACAATAGCTGTAGTATTTTCACAATATTTCCTGTTAATCTCTTGAAAAATTGGTTAATACGTCAGAAAGCGGATTCTGAAAACGTACATGTATCCGGTCGGGAATTTTGGATCCCTTATAGTTTCCTGCCCACTCAAGTATCATTGTCCCAAGTCTTGAAGGAAAACGGAGGCCTGCTCCATATCCAATCATGGTTTGATAATTATTATCCGAATCTATTGTTTCTCTTAAACCAATCCCTCCATCGGTAAATATATATACCGATCCGGCTTTTTTGAAATAGAGCATGTATTCTAACTGACCATACATTACAGTCCTGAACGAAAATTGTTTATCCGAATAACCTCTTACCGAATTATGACCGCCGATTCTGAACAGTTCTGCAGGAACCAGATCTTTTTCCCGTGTCATTAAGTGTCGTGTAACAATCCGTCCTGCAATTGCCTGATTGCTGAATACAGGTGCATGAATACCCATAGAGAAACCGAAGTTTGTCCGTGTTTTTGATGTTTTGCCTTTTTTAGCGATCCCGGTACCTGTTTCAATTAATAATTGTTTTGAAAACACACCTTTCTGGTATAGTTCAGGTATACGGGCTAGTATGTAATTCATTCCAATATACTTTGATTCGCCAACTGAATCCATTTCACCCGACAAGGATGTTTCGTGGGCTTCGACCTTGATTCCAGTGTTCCATAATGAACCGATTTCAGCAAGAATACGAAACCATCCCTGAAGATACCCGTACTGCTTGTCTACTACTTCCAGGTCCATTCCTGCGGCAGTCAGAAAAGGCAGATTGAAAATCCAGGGTTTAGATATTTCAAGTTTCAGTTGCTGAAAGGTTTTATCACCCGCATATTCAAATGATGCAGATTCACCAGAATGAAACAGATTAAGCAATGAAAAAACCAAATTTCCATAAAACTGCAATTTATTATTATTACCCGTTTCAAAACCTAATGCCCCTTCAAGACCCAAACCACTTTTATCTTCAATTAAAAAAGGCACTCTAACTGTAGATTCAATACTGTCTGAAGGAAAAATTAAAGGGTCTGCGGCTCTGACTTGTGAAATATAGGACCTGGTCTGCAACCTGCGTATTGATTCGTCAATTTTCTCAAGACTGAAAAACTCTCCTTTTTTAAAGGAAATATCATGAAGCAGTGTCTTTTGGGCAGTTTTGAAGGTTCCAGTAAAATATGGATCGGAAAATTTATAACGTTCATCCGTATTTGTTTTGTAAACAATGTTACATGATTCATTCAGACTGTCACTGCTTACTCGTATCAATACCTGCACAAAAGGATAACCCCTGTTTGCGATAATTTTACTGATACTGGCTGCCCTGGATTCTATTTTACCGGCATCATAGAAAAACGGTTGTTTCATTGGTTCAAGAATTACCGAATCTGCACCTGTTACAGTTTCGGATTGAACAATCGCCCGTTTACCCGGTATTATTCTGATTGAATCGGAAGAAAGCGTATCCCACTGCTGATTTAAATAGCCAATAGAATCAAGATAATTTCTAATCAGGTTTGTTTTATTGAAAGAGAATTTACCTGTATACTTTTTGAGTGTTCTGCAGTTAATTTCTTTTGAATCACACAGGATATCAGGATACGGTTTTTTTACACACAGAATTTGATCAGAAAAAGAGGTGCTTAAACAGATAAAAAAAAGCAACAATACAGAAAATTGAATATTCATCTCTGTTGTGTGTAGTTCAAATTAAAAAAGTTCCCGATTACAAAAAATCAGGAACTAAAAGAAATTAAAGAATGAAATTATCAGCAGGGTATAATACAGCTTACAAACCTTGTCGTTTGCGTTTTTCCATAATTTCTTTACCCTGCACAGAATATTTTGCAACCGGAACCTCTTCCAGTCTTTCGATTGGTATTGGTTCACCTGTTACTTTGCAAATTCCATACGTTCCTTCATCAATTCTCTGAAGCGCATCATCGATCTGCTCAAGATACTTTTGTTGTCTCTCAGCAAGCCCCATCGAAAACTCTCTTCCATAAGATAAAGAAGCGACATCACCAAGATGATAGCTGTAACGGGATATTTCTCCGGCCGACTCAGATATCGACTGTTTGAGATTACTTTGTTGAAGCTCATCCATTTCTTCAAGTACTTTATTCTTTTCTGTGATGAGTTTCTCTTTGAAATATTCAAGCTGTTTTTTTGTAAGCCGTTTGCTCATTAATTTCCTCCAATAATTCCTCTTACCTGATGTGGGATTAACAATAATATAAAAAAACAAATTTTAAATATATGATAAACTTAATAATACCATTTTGCTGTGATTTATACAAGTATCACTTGAACTACAGATAACTGCACACACCATGCCATTCATTTTTTAGCTGTTAAAACTGCCCCCTTGATCTATTTTCTATGCAGTTTATTAATTATCTTATCAGATTAAATCTGAACCAAATATCAATATGGAATAAATATTAATTGGAGTATAGTGGGCTCATGACTAGAATTGAACAAGCCAGATCCGGCATTATTACTGATGAAACAAAACAAGCAGCAATAAAAGAAGGTTTAGCTCCCGAAAAATTGCGGAGTTCTGTTGCTGATGGTTCTGCAGTTATTGTCCGTAATAAACTTCGTTCCATAGAACCTCTTGTTCTTGGTTCGCAAACCCGAATTAAAGTTAACGCAAATATCGGTACTTCATCATCTCAGGCTGATATTGAATACGAAATTGAAAAAATGCGAATTGCTGTGAAATACGGTGCAGATGCTATTATGGATCTCTCCACTTCAGGTGATCTTGCTTCAATCAGAAAATCAATTATAAAAGACTGCCCGGTTGCCCTGGGTACTGTACCACTGTATGAAATGGCTGTTCGTGCCCGTTCACGTGGCAAATCAATACTGGAAGTATCAGCAGATGACATGTTTGAGGTAGTTGAGGATCATTGCAGGGAGGGTGTAGATTTTTTAACACTTCATTGCGGTGTTACGGATCAGACAGTTAAAAGATTTATGGAAGTAAAAAGAATGGCTGGAGCTGTAAGCCGTGGCGGTACGATAATGATGGAATGGATACATAAAAATAAAAAGGAAAATCCATTATACGAACAATACGACAGATTGCTCGACATTCTTGCAGAATATGATGTTGCAGTAAGCCTTGGTGATGGTTTCAGGCCTGGAGCTATTCATGATGCAACCGATAGAGTTCAGATAGAGGAACTTATCATTCTGGGTGATCTTGTAAAAAGAGCACGAAATAAAAATGTAGGTGTATTTGTTGAAGGTCCGGGGCATGTACCCCTAGACCAGGTTACAACCAACATGCGTATTCAGAAAACTCTTTGTAACAATGCACCTTTCTATGTTCTGGGGCCTATCGTAACAGACATTTCTCCCGGCTACGATCATATAAGTGGAGCAATTGGTGGAGCGCTTGCCGCAATGTCAGGAGCTGATTTTCTCTGTTATGTAACTCCTGCAGAACATTTGCGGCTGCCATCGCTTGATGATGTCCGCGAGGGAGTAATTGCTTCAAAGATCGCCGCACATTCAGCAGATGTAGCCAAAGGTCATCCCGGAGCTATTGATTGGGATAATGCGATTTCTGAAGCAAAAACACAACTCGATTGGGAGAGAATTCTTTCTTTATGCGTAGATCCGGAAAAGGCCCGTCAATATCGTCAGTCGCTGCCGCCGGAAACCAACAAATCCCTTTGCAGTATGTGTGGTGAATTTTGTGCTGTAAAAAGATCAAAATCTGTTTCCGAACAGGAGCTTTAGATGTCCAGCTACTGTGTAAGTACCATTTTAAGCAATGAAGATAGCGAATTGGCACTTGGACGCTGTTATACTCTCGAAATGCTTGGTTGTGAAGAAGAATCTGTTGATGATGGTGTCAGGGTAAAGATTTACTTTAAAGATGCCGGTTCTGCGGAAAAAGCTGAAGAATATTTGAAAGTGTATGACCTTCGTTCACCGGTTCTCTTTTATAAAGTTGAAGAGCAGGACTGGAATGAACAGTGGCGTAAATCAATGAAACCCGCAAAACTGGCTCCCGGTTTTCTGGTTTCACCTTTATGGCTTCCGCCAGAATTACATGAAAATGATCACTGGATTAAGATTGAACCTAAAATGGCCTTCGGAACTGGTCATCATGAAACAACACGACTTGCTGCACAAGCCATTATATCACGAAAAAAATGGTTGTATGGAAAAAGGTTTCTTGATATTGGTACAGGTTCGGGCGTGCTCTGTTTTACCGCAGACTTTTGTGGTGCTGCAGCCTGCTTCGGTGTAGAAAATGATCCGGATTGCAGAGAAAATCTTGCTGAAAACTACTACCAAAACATCCCCGGTGGACAGATTGACTTTATAATCGGAACTACTGATTGTTTTAATATTCAACATTTTTTCGACATGATTGTGATGAACATGATTCTTACAGAATCAGTTCCTCTTTTATATCAGACATCACAATTGATTAAAAATCAGGGATTACTGATCTGGTCGGGAATTCTTTCTGATGAAAATGAGAGTGCAATCAGATATGCAGCCGAAACCGGTTTCGAACTGGTAAGTAAAAAAATTGAAAATGAATGGTGGTGCGGTACTTTTCAAAAAAAATAGTTGATTAATGAGTTCATATATAAATTTTTATTATACCCTCATCTTCGGAGAAAGAAATGGGATTCAAAAATCACTCATCAGAGCTATTTATAACACCAGAAAAATTTTCAGGTTTAAAAAAACAGAAACTTTCCGGACCAAATGGATGGCTGCTTTTTGTTGCATGCAATTCCGGAATCGAACTCGCACAATCAGTTAAAAATGAATATGAAAAAATGCTCAGGTCCAATGGAAGTAAACTCGAAGATATTCCATTACTGGGAAGTTATGATGATCCTGTTACAACCATTTTCGCAGATTCAGAAACATGTCCCAGATTCAAACAGCATGTTGCAGGATCAAATGCATATGTATTTCAAAGTGTTCATGAATTTCTCAGTCCAAACACTGTAAATGAAAACATTCAGCAGCTTTTGCAGGTTGTACGGACTCTTCGTGCTCACCGGACTCGTACCATTACCGTTGTAACCCCATACTGTCCCTATTCCAGACAGGATAAACCCAGTTTTCTGGCCAGAGAGGCAACATTATCCAGTCTTTTTGCTGATCAACTCAAAACTGCAGGAGCAAATATTCATCTTACATACCATCCACACACGCTGTCGTTGTATGGATTTTACGAACCGGAAATGATGCTTGTAGCTTTGAGCAGTCTTGATCTCTTCGTGGAAATATTCAATTCATTCAAAGAACTTGAAAACGCTGTAGCTGTGTCAACAGATGCTGGCGGAGCAAAATTTACAGTCCATTTTTCTGATGCAATGAATATTCCATATGCAATCGCAAACAAATTCAGACCCGGGAAAGACAAGGCCAATCTTCTTGGAGTAGTCGGAAATATCCAAAATAAAAAAATCGCCATTATTACAGATGATGAAACTGTTACGGGTGGTTCATTATGCAATGCTACAAGATGGCTCTATAATAACGGAATAAGCGAAATCTATATCGGTGTAAGCCATATGAAATTACGTGAAGAGTACATTCCGGTTCTGATTGAATTAAACAAATCCTTTGGCCTAAAGGAGTTTCATACAACAGATTCAATACCCTGTATTCCTGCAATTCGTTCGCTGGACTTCATAAAAATACATTCACTGGCACAAAGATTTGCGTCAACAATAAATCACCTCCACTTTAATCAATCCGTAAGCGACCTTTTCAAGATTGATAATTTCGATTCATAAAAAATCGCACCGTACCGGATCATTGTTGATGACAGAGACACCACGAAACTGGTAATCAACTTCAATAACTCTGACATCGAAAGACAACCTGTTTATATAAATCCGGTTGTTTTTGTAAATGCTTTTGCACTGATTAATTGAATATGATCTTGCGGGAGTGGCGGGGAATACAAAAAAACTGGAAAAATAATCTTTTTAGAAAACAATTAACTATATTATTTATATGCATTTTACATTTAGTTTATGATTTCTTGCTTAACCATATCATAATCAGATGGAGATAATAATTGGGGGGGGGGATTTATTCCGCATCATGAGGGCTTTTTCATGTTATAAGTAGCAAGTCAGGATTTATCAGAACGGCTTTTTGTATGCAGCAGAGGTAAAACCACCCGGGAGTTGATTGCAGCCAATCTGTTTGAGATATATAATAAAAAAAAGAAACTTGCATAAAAGAATTGTTACCATTCAGTATCAACAAAACAGTATTTGTTAACATAGATTATATATTTGCGTATTATTCTATAAATAAGATCTAAATGGAGTAACTTTGCTTTTTACAATAAGAGATAACTACTCATTTGTATTCGTCTTGATATGTACTGTTTTTTTTTCGGGTTTTTCTTCCACATGTCCTCCCTGTGTACCTTCAATTATAGATAACTATGCAATATTTCAAATTTTCGGGATAGACAGCACTGTTTTTCCTTATGGTGAATGTGAATTTGGCATCTGTCTTAATACTTGTAAAGATTATACATTAATTTTATTCCATAATGGGACACAGATTGCAAAACTTGATTCAATTCATACGGAAAAAATTCTTTCAGAGTACAATGAAATGCTTACTCCTCTTTTAAAACCGGACAAAAGGAATGTTTTTAAGAGTAATAATACAAGTATCTGGAAATCTGTTTTTGACAAAAAAATAAGTGCAAAAGAGAAAATAAAATTATTATTGGATTGTGGTTCCTGGCCTGAGGGCCTTTTTATATACAAGGATGTAAATCTGTCTGCAAGCAGTTCCTCTGTACTGAATAATAGTCTTGAACTGAAAGCAAGCAAAAACATTGGTTTTATTAGTACAAAGGCGGGATTGCGAATTAAATGGCATCATGGGAATCTTGCAGATAATCTCATTGAAAACAGCCATGATAATTACAGAAAGCATGCATTCTCCTTTTCTTTGGGTGTACCTTTTATCCGTTATGAACTAAGCCAGGCAGGCTGGTTAATTCCTGAATATTTCTGGCTTGAAAAAAACATTAATCATTTTTATGATCATACATCCCAACCTGCAATACTTTCTCAATCTGAACGGCAATGGAGCAATTCACATAAAAAAAACATATCACATTCTTTCAACTTTAAATTTAGCCGTTTTAATTACTTTCTCCTTTTTGATAAAGAAATATACAGAAAACCTGTTATGAAATTTGAACTTGATTCTCTTGAAGCTCCGGGATCTGCATCCTGGGGAACATCACTTACGTTTGCATACGATACCTGGATTCCGGGAATCCGGCTCAGGCTCTCCCGTTTCAATTTCAACATGCTCCCAAAAGGCAAGTATTTTATTCCTGTATCGATTATGCCGCTTGAATTTTATCTATATTACTGGAATCCGAAACGGTACAGTCTGGGATGTGATATGGAAATTTCCATTGACTTAAAAAAGTCTGGTTAAGGAGAAAATATGACTTTTAAAAAGAATGCATGTAAAAATTTCAATTGTTCCATACTGGTGCAGGCATACCAGAATCTTCTCAGCCTTGATAAAGTTATCAAGCTTGCACGGTTGTTACCTTTACCCCTTATTGGTCTTTCAGTACTTGGTTTTTTCTATTTTCAACCCTTGTGGTATAAAGATATCTTTTTATGGTCCATACTTATTCTTTTTGTAGCAGGTCAGTCCGGAGCCCTTTTTCAGCTTTCATTTTTAGGTTCTGAAGCTCTGAGAACCACTGATACACTAAAAATTCTTAAGGAGAAAGGTGTTGAACCAGATCTTGAACTACTTCAAAAAGAGCTTGTTGAGAAAAGCCCTCCATGCAATATCCGTGAAAATATTTTAAACTGCATACAACTTGGATTACAGGGTGAAACTGATGGCCTTGAACGAATAATGGATCAATTTGCATTCAGGCGGGATCAAATATCCTCAAAAATATTGGGTTTTCATAATCTGGTTACCAGAATAACACTGAAACTGGGTTTTTTGGGTACCCTTATAGGTCTTCTCATGACATTTGAACCCATGAAACAGGCAATGCTTTCTCTGAAAGGAAGCAGGGGCGACTTTCAGTTTGTCAATGATATTGTTAAAGCTATAGACGGAAATGCCTATGCGATACTTACAACCATGTTTGCTACTGCCCTGTCAATCTTTATTGAATTATTAACAATTCAGATTATGGAAAAAGTGTTTTCCAGGTTCGAAGCAGTAAATAACGATCTTGAAGACTGGTGTATTGTGTATCTTAAACCGTGGGTTAAAGATAATTATGGGAAAACCAAAAACAGTATAAAAGAACTTGTGGAAAATCAGAAAATTTTTACAGAAAAAATCATTTCTCTTAACAAATTAATTAGTGATCAGATCAATTTTTTAACAATGAGGATTGAAGAAACCGGGTTTCAAATGGAAAAACTGCTGCCACTGGAGAAAAACCTGGCTAATAAAATTAACCGGCTTACCAGTTACGAATCTGAATACAGGGAATTTATAAATTCCAAAATAGAAAGTCTTGCTTTACCTTTTTTAAGAACGGAGAACACAGATGAATAGAACAAGAAAGGCGAATGCAGGTGCCGGTAATGCAATATCACTGGAGGATGCTCTTTCTATCATGGTTGTCATATTCGTCCTTTTCTTTCTATTTCTGGTTCCACTTGTAAATATGGACATTGCCAGACTCGAGCTGGCACAAAAAGATACATACTGGGTAGAACTTGCCCAATGGATAGAGAATCATCCGGGAACACCTGACAAAGCAATTTCTTATGTTAATAATTTCGGTCTTAAAAACCAGAAAATAGTAGTCAGCGATCTCGGAGATAAAAAATATATAGAATCACTTTCCGATAAAGGTGATCTGACTGTAATTATGCACAACGGATCAAAATATATCTCATTAATGGTAAAGGAATACAGCTCAGTTGTAACTTACAGATACGGAAATATCAGCTGGAGTGAAAAAGAAAGGGAATGGTTTGCGTTTAACAGTCATATTGATTATGGCGAAAAAGAGTTTACCAGGGAGATGCAGGAAGAATACAGGTTATGGACAAGGAAGCAGAGAGGTTTTTGATGATCTCCAGACAGGCCATTTTAATGATGAAATTAATATTGCACCTGCTGATCATTGTTCCCGTTATTTTCCTGCATGTCACTAAAGCCGCATCACCCGATAAAAACATGCCCCTTGTCCATATGGGGGTAATTCCTCTTACAAACCAGCCAACTGCAGACATGTTCTCACAAAGATTTTCTGCTCAGGGGCCACCGCTTTTCTATGTAAGTGATATCAATAAAGGTGTTTCTCAGGGAGATATAATCCGATTCAGGAACAAGGCTGTATTGATTGATGGTAATGTATGGCAGACAATGCAGAATACTGGTGTTTTAAGTTATCTCAGGGATATTCCGGTTATTACACTAAATGCACGAGCCCATAGCGAGATCTGGGATGCCCGTTCGAAACAGGTCTTGGAGGATCTGGAAGCCAAAGGATATACATTAGGAAAAGAAATGCTTAAAATCTTTGAGAATTATTTTGGAACTGCTCCATCAGATATGGAGCTTGTAATAAAATTCAGTGACAGACAAATGAAATTGATCGCACCTAAACTGTTGATTAATGAACTGAAATATACAAATGTCACAAAAAAAGTAAAATCGGATGATACGCTTTTTTTTGTTTCAAAATTACAGGAACTTGTTTTTAAGGATCACCCTTTTGAATTCAAGGTCTGGGCTGTTGATCCATCAGAACCATCCGGACTACTTAGTTATAAACTGAATTCTCCTCTTCCCTCTGGACTCACCTGGGATCAGGCGCACCATTCTTTGTCGGGAACTCCAGATACTGAAGGCAACTGGCTACTGGAATTCTCGGTACAGAACAGCAGTAACAAAACAGCTGTCATGAACTGTAGTTTATATGTAAAAACCAATACTGCTCCACGTATAACAATGAAAATTGATGAAGATCTTGTTTCTGAAACAACTTATCATTTTTATCCGTTTATTTCTGATGCAGAACATACTCTTGATCAGTTGAAAATTAGTATCGTGGATATTCCTGATGGCATGTCGTTTAATCAGGATAAAAAGGAAATTGTCTGGAAAACTCCTTCAGTAGAAAAGGATACAATTATCGATTTTATCATCGAAGTAAAAGATCCTCTCGATGCGGTATCACAGGAAAAGATTTATTCATGCATCGTCAGATCAGATAATTTGACTGTCAAGGTGACAGCTGATTTGAAACTGCCTGTCGACACACTCGTTCAGGGCCAAAAGTATATCTGGCCGGAAGAAATGTTTACAGGAAGTGGATTTCAGGGTAAAAAACTTGAATTGGTAAATGTCAAAGGGGACAATTTGACAAGATTTTCAGAAAATGAAAATTATGATGGTAAATGTCTGATAATCTGTCCACTAAACAGTGGTATCCACAAACTCACCTTTACATTTGTATGCGACACATTAACAGTAGATATTACGAAAAACCTTTTTGTGAAAGAAAAAACACCGCCTGTTTTTGTCAGCTCACTTACATCAAATTCATTCCAGCTTAACCAGAAAGCGTTCTATACCCCTGTTGTTTTTGATAATGGAAATGACTCGCTGAATATAATTATTACTGATGCAAATAAAAACAAAACTGTAATCATGAATGGAACTCCATTTCAACTTCCTGCAGACAGTTGCGGTTTATTCACATTTCTTTTTACGGCAAGTGATTCTTTCGGAAATACCGCTCAGCAACATATATACTACAGTGTTGAAGCGAATAAAAACAAATATTGCTTATACCTGAAACACCCGCATAAAAAAAGCATTGATATAGGATTAAAAACACGGGGCTTCAGGGTTGGGTTTTATTCTGCAGATTTTTTTAAAACTATCAAGTCGGGATTTCTCGGAATTAATACTTTCCAGAGCCCGTTTCTATATATAGGTGCGAATCTTTTTGGCCATAAGCTGGACCAGGCAGACAATCATTTCTTTGTTGACCTCGGGTTATCAGCCAGAATTTATGATGAAAAACTGATTGGTGGGGGAATACTGATGCAGATGCAGGTAGATTACAGAAAAGATAGTGGTTCTCCATGGAAATTTGAGGGATTATTCAATTTAGTTATCAAACAGGCATTCCTTGTCACTGATACCACCGGTTATGCAAAAAAGATTCTGGAAAGTGACCCTGAACCATACATCAAAAAACTTTTTGCAATTCTAAACGCTTATACGCAAAATGATAATGTTGGTTTTGTTCTGTTATTACGAACTCTATACCAATTTCCTGCTGGTTTCCATATAGGTCCTTCGATATATATGCAGGAAAATTTATATAAAAAACCAAAAAATAAAGAGGTCGAATTACCCGAACTTAATGAAAGCAAAGCAACCGGTAATTTTATTATCCAGCGAACTGGCTTGTGTATTTCTCATGATTTATATCTTAAAAGAATTAAATTTTCGCAATATCTTGATATCGGGTGGATATCAAACAGCTGGAAACCAATTATAAAATGGAACAGTTCAATATTATTTAATTCTTAAGCATTAACATGAAACCACACTTATCAGCTCATTTCAGGATATTTATTGATTTTTATCGAAGTGAGCGGACACTGATGAAGGGGATATTATTACTTTTCAGGTAAAAATAACCGGCTGGAACCATTATCCTGCAAAGGATCGACACTTTAACAAACCGAGTATTGAATAAGAGGCATGCTTCAAATTATTTTTCAACGTGAAATGAAAGATTACTCAGATACATTCAGATATACAAAATTACCGGATAAAGTTCATTTTCAAACGGATTACAACACTTTCAATCCGCTTTTTTTTATATTCGATTTTTTTGACAGGGCTGTTTTAACAGCCCTTTTTTTTTATAAATTACAGTAATTTTCCTGGAAGGAGAGCTGTTCAATGCCAAGACGTAATGATATCAAGAAAATAATGATTATAGGTTCCGGTCCGATTGTTATTGGGCAGGCCTGTGAATTTGATTATTCCGGAACCCAGGCATGCAAAGCTCTTAAAAGTCTTGGCTATGAAATAGTGCTTGTTAACTCAAATCCAGCTACGATTATGACAGATCCCACGACTGCTGATGTAACCTACATAGAACCGTTAAATCTCAAAACAGTGACCAAAATCATTGAAAAAGAACGTCCTGATGCGCTTTTGCCTAATCTTGGAGGTCAATCAGGACTTAATCTTTCACAGGAACTGTCCAAAGCAGGTGTATTGGAAAAATATAATGTAGAGGTTATTGGGGTAAACATTGAAGCTATTGAAAGGGGAGAAGATCGCAAGGCATTCAAAGAGACCATGAATAAACTGGGAATTGATATGCCAAAAAGCAAACTCGCCTTTTCACTTGAGGAAGCTGAAAATATTGCACGTGAAATAGGTTATCCTGTTGTAATCCGTCCGGCTTATACCATGGGTGGATCGGGTGGTGGAATTGCCTATAATATCGAAGAACTTCAGATAATTGCCGGCCGCGGACTGGACCAAAGCCTGATAAATCAGATCCTTGTTGAAGAAGCTGTTGTTGGATGGGAAGAACTTGAGCTGGAAGTGGTCAGGGATGCAGATAACAAAATGATCACTGTCTGTTTTATCGAAAACGTCGATCCTATGGGAGTACACACCGGAGATTCTTTTTGCACTGCACCAATGCTTACAATAAGTCGTGAGGTCCAGGAGAAACTTCAAAAGTGGGCATACTCTATTGTTGAAGCTATTGGGGTTATAGGTGGAACAAATGTGCAATTTGCTCACAATCCAGAAAGTGGCCGTATTGTTATTATCGAAATAAATCCACGTACATCAAGATCCTCTGCCCTTGCATCAAAAGCTACCGGTTTCCCCATAGCTCTTATTTCGGCCAAACTGGCAGCAGGATTGACACTTAAAGAAATCCCTTACTGGCGTAAAGGTACCCTGGATCTGTATGAACCATCTGGCGACTATGTCGTTGTTAAATTCGCACGATGGGCTTTTGAGAAATTCAAGGGTTCCCAGGACAGGCTTGGGACTCAGATGAAAGCAGTCGGTGAAGTAATGAGCATCGGCAAAAATTATAAAGAAGCTTTTCAAAAAGCAATCCGTTCACTTGAAATCGGGCGATACGGATTGGGTTTTGCAAAGGATTATAACTCCCGTTCTCTTGATGATCTTCTGAACCTGCTTAAAAATCCATCAAGTGAATGCCATTTTATCATGTATGAAGCACTGCGCAAAGGCGCATCAGTGGAAGATTTGCATAAAATCACTCATATCAAAAAATGGTTTATTACACAGATGAAAGAGCTGGTACAAATTGAAGAGGAGATACTCAAGTATAAAAACAGCGAAATTCCAGATCAGCTTCTTATTAAGGCAAAAAAAGATGGTTTTTCCGACAGATATCTCTCAAAACTGCTTTCTGTACCCGAAAATTCTCTAAGTACTCGACGAAAAAACATCGGAATTGTTCAAGGGTGGCATGCTGTCCCTGTTAGTGGCGTAGAAGAGGCATCTTATTATTATTCAAGTTATAATGCTGAAGATACCCTTACTGTCAGTAACCGTAAAAAAGTAATGATTCTGGGAGGCGGGCCCAATAGAATAGGCCAGGGAATTGAATTCGATTACTGTTGTGTTCATGCTGCTTTTGCGTTGCGTGATGAAAGGGTCGAAACGATTATGGTTAACTGCAACCCTGAAACAGTTTCGACAGATTATGATACTTCCGATAAACTGTACTTTGAACCTCTCACTGTTGAGGATGTCCTGAGTATTTACGAAAAAGAGAAACCGTATGGAGTCATAGTACAGTTCGGAGGTCAAACGCCTCTAAACATTGCAGCAGAACTCGCAGAGGCAGGTGTCAGGATTTTAGGCACAAGCGTAAATACAATAGATCTTGCGGAAGACAGGGATCAGTTCAGACAGGTGATGGAGAGGTTGAATATACCTATGCCGGAATCTGATATGGCTGGTACACTTGAAGATGCTTTGGTGATTGCAGAAAAAATCGGATACCCTGTAATGGTAAGACCTTCATTTGTTCTTGGCGGCCGAGGAATGGAAGTGGTTTATGATGAAGAGATGCTCCGTGAATATGTTTCAAAAGCTGTTGAAGTTACTCCGGAAAAGCCGATTCTAATAGATCGTTTTCTGCTGAATGCCCTTGAATGTGAAGCGGATGCGCTTTGTGATGGCTGTGATGCATTTGTACCGGCAGTTATGGAACATATTGAACTGGCTGGAATTCATTCGGGTGATTCTGCATGCGTGATTCCTCCTGTAAGCATACCACAAAAACATATTGATACAATCAGTGAATACACCCGTAAAATTGCCTGCGAACTAAAAGTTGTCGGATTGATGAATATTCAGTATGCAATTGAAAAAGATACGGTGTATGTGCTTGAAGCCAATCCGCGTGCATCAAGAACCGTGCCACTTGTATCAAAAGTCTGCAATATTCAAATGGCTTCGATTGCAACCAGACTGATGCTTGGTAAAAAACTCTCTGAAATAGATGTTGTTAAAAGAACAATAAACCATTTTGGTGTAAAAGAATCCATTTTTCCCTTTGACAAGATATCTGAAGTCGATCCTCTTCTTGGACCGGAAATGCGTTCAACAGGAGAAGTCCTTGGTATAGCAGACAGCTTTGGGCTTGCCTTTTTCAAGGCTCAGGAAGCAGCAAAGCAGGATTTGCCTATCAATGGTGCTGTACTTATCAGTGTTTCCAGAAGAGAACGACCGGCTGTACTTGAGGTAGCCCAGGAGTTCAGGAATCTTGGAATGAAAATTCTTGCCACTGAAGGTACACATATTTTTCTTAAGGAAAATGGTATCGAATCAGAATTTATTAAAAAACTTATTGAGGGGCGACCCAATATTCTTGACAAAATCATGAACAGGGAAATAAATCTGGTTATCAATACACCAGTAGGAAAACTCAGTCAGTATGATGATTCCTATATACGAAAGGCTGCTGTCAAGTATAAGGTTCCATATATAACAACACTTGCTGCAGCAAAAGCTACAGCTCTGGGTATATCCGAGTGGCAGAAAAAAGCTGCAACCGTGAAATCTCTTCAGACATACCACAAAGAGATTACTGCAGGGTAATTTCAGTTTTATGCGTCCTGCATCTGCAGGACGCATAGTTGTTAAACCGGTTCTGACTCAAATAATCGTAATTAATATCTTACCTGAATTGTTTCTCTTCCGATTGTTTTAACAGTTTAAAATGAATATTTGTGCGTTCGACAAATTGTATTATTTGTTAAAACAATCATCTGCTTTCAACCAGGTCTGTACACAGCATAAATTGTCAATAAGTCATCAGGATCAGGTTTGTTTTTTCTCCGAATCTGGACCTTTCATACAAAGCTATAATGCAAATCATGTTAACATAACTTTCTTTGATTATATCTTTCAGATTTTATATATATTAATAAACAATCAGATATCTGGAATCCAGAATCATCATTATACAGGAGAACCCTATGTCATCATTAATCAAAACATCACTGATAGCTCCATTTATTTGCAGTCTTATTATTGCACAATCCTATGATGTAGTGCTTGAAAAAAAGACAGGTCATAACGGCTGGACATCAGGATGGGGCACGGCTTATGTTGTAAAAAATGATATTGTAACTGTTGCAATTGTTCCTGAACTTGGCGGCAGGGTCATGCAGTATGACCTGGGATCTCATCAATCGATTTATGTTCATAATGGCAATCAGGTCCCTTCTTCAGGAAATGACCTTGTTGGAGGATTCAGGGTTCTTCCCTCTCCGCAATCCGATTTTGTCTGGCCCTCTCCACCCAATCTTGATTTCAATCCCTATACCTGTACAGAACTGGTTAACAGTACAGATTCAGTTGTAATTTATCTTGAAAGCCGGATAGAAGACAGCAATGATCCAAAATATGCAACTCATAAAGGATTACAGTTTAAAAGGACTATTACTCTGTATAAGGCATCAACACGGGTAAAAGTTGATATGACCATGCTCAATAAAGGCACACAAACAGTGGAACATGGTATATGGGATATCACTCAGAGCGGATGTAAGGCAGGTTCTGATTACTGGATTTATTTCGAGCGGAATCCATCAAGTAACCTGGGCGGCGCAAAGGGATACGTACAATATATTCATGAAGGTACCGATGCAACACAATGGAAACCGGATGTTGCACAAGGAAATATAATGGGTGTTCAGTATCTGAAAAAAGTCGGTAAAATTGGCGCAGACTGTAAAGCCGGATGGATTGGTTTCGTTGACAGAACAAACGGCTATGCTTATGTAAAAACATTTACCTACCAGGAGAATAAAACATACCCTGACAGTGGTGCATCCGTTCAGGTTTATACATATCAGGATTATGATCTGGTTGAAGTCGAAGTTCTGGGGCCGCTTGAACAACTTTCTCCAAATGATTCGGTAAAACTTGAAGAAAACTGGTATGCAACCCGTTCTAGCGGACCGATTCTTTCGGTAAATAGTGCTGGTCTTATAACAAAACATCTTGCAGCCGAACAAACTGAGGATACTCTGAATTTAACTGGTAATTTTGGCCTGTTCTATCCTGGTATTGTAAGGGCAGTTTTTACGGATTCATCAGGGGGTCAGATCGGTATTGCAGATTCGATAACGGTTTCACCAATCGATTCTCTTGTACTGACAAAAAAATATCAAATATTACCAGGAGCCATAAATTTGTATCTGGAATCTTTTGACAATTCGGGCAGATCTGTCGGGATTCTTGATTCCGTTAAAATACCTTCACCTCTACCGATTACCCGAGCTGGTAAATATAAGGCTATTCAATCTCACAAAACACAGTTTACTGTAAATTGTAAATATGGCAAACTCTATCTGGATATTTCTTGTAATGGTTCTTACAGATTGAATCTGTTCTCTATTCAGGGAAAACTTCTTGGGTCTCTCATTGGTGATGGACCCTGTTTTCGTACAATCACAGTTCCATGGAATGCTGCCGGATTATTTGTTGTCCATATTGAGTATGCAGGAAGAAAAGAACAAAAAACTGTTATTTTGAACTGATTTCAATAAAAAACAGGATGTAACAGAGGCATCCTGTTTTAATTATCATGATATGGCCCCACATGCAGTTATTGTAGTTATGGTTGTTGTTACCATCCAAAAAAAAGTGCCAGTAAAAGCACACACCAGAAAAGAATGTATAGAAAATGGTGTAACCAGTGTCGGCCAACTGGCGATATTCGAGATTATGGCTGATGCGGCTATGCCCAGAAACATACGGGTTACACTTCCCGGCTTGTACACAATTGCTTTTAGTTTCGGTGTTTTCAGTACCAATTACCGTATTGGCTGAATTCTGTCAGCTCTCAATTATCAAAAGAAAAAAGACCAGTACCGTACCGGATTCCAAGGTGATTACGCAGACCGAAGAGTCGTGCTGATGAATATTGCCTGGGATAAAATTCCAACCTGGGGAGGGCTTTTCGAAGATGCTGTTAACTGCTGGGTTTATGCGATTACGCCGGCATTCGTTCAAAAATACTGGAATGTCAACGCAAACGGTTATGTGTCACTGGTGGCATGTCATAGCGGGCAGATGTGTGCAGCATCGATGCGCTCTTCAATTATTGCTGCTGGAGCATCGGTTATCAGTGGCTGGACCGAATCGGTAGATGGTAATTTTGCCCAAAGATCGACGTTCTTTTTCTTCGACCGGATGCTGGGAGCCAATTGGTATAACGATTACAAATGTAATCCTCCGCAACGACCATTTCCCCGCGGCGCTGTACTGACCGCAATGCAGGAAAACGATCTTACAATTGATCCTTACAAAGGTGCGCAGTTCATGTTTTTCACAGGCAATTCCTCGAATACATTTGGAATGTTTACTCCAACTATCGAACGACTGGAAATTGATGATGAGAATAATCTTTTGACAATTAAAGTAGCTTTTGGTACCGACCGTACAGATGTTGTGGTTAATATACAGGGTCAGAAGCGTACCATCAGATCATTCAGTCAAATGGAAATTACTGCAGAGCTGGAACCTGGAGATTATGGAGACGTGCAGGTATTGGTAAATAATCATCCAAGTAATATTGTACAGCTGACGCAGTGGCCGATTCAGATAACCTGGACTGTTACGTATCGGGGATCAGCATATCAGGAGATGAAAATCACTGCATACTTAAGAGGTGATATTCATGAGGCACGGAGTAAACCTGAAGAATCCCCTGAAGCTGAACCCGTCGATTTGCTTTTAAGCAGTGCATCAACAATTACGCACAGAGCATGGGGTTCTTATGTTGAAGATGATGAAACGGTTACCTACAGTGGATCTGGTACTATACCGAC
>Ga0123335_1001629_pt1 | contig 35880 bp, 31 predicted proteins | sample BiotimSIPDNA_2_FD_89707 | JGI IMG/M metagenome (GOLD analysis project Ga0123335, IMG submission 89707) | Anaerobic biogas reactor microbial communites from Washington, USA - Biogas_R2 time_0 SIP DNA | ecosystem: Engineered > Bioreactor > Anaerobic > Unclassified | place: Washington, USA... | reverse complement strand
GCCGCGAAAAGACCGGAATCTATCTTCTGGTGCCGTGTGGGAGGGACAGTCTGCGTTAACTTTATTTTTAAGAAGAGAAATGAGCATTCATTGCAGTGGGATGAATCTGGATTCCGGTCTTTTTCGCGTTGTCCACAGCCGTTCTTCGATGCGGGCCAAAGGTCGCGAAAAAACCGGAATGACGTTGCTTAAGGTTGTTTATAATGAAATGCAAAATGCTTTGTTATGGGCGTTTTTCATGTGTTTCTTCCTGACTGAGTGCTGTATATTGGTTGTGCCGAAGGCGCCCCTTTTTCCAGGCAAGGTCCCTGTCGAAGCGTAGGTCTTTAAGAAGCGTTGCTTTTTTCATTTGAAGCTTCAACGGGCGGGCTAAAGTGAATACGGAAATATTGTGATACGGGGAATAATCACACCTATATGTCTCGAGATGCCGGTTCCGGCCATCTTTAAATTCCGGCCATCTGTTAATTGACAATGCCTGCGTTATTTTGCTAAGATATGACCCTTAACCACGGGGGAAGTGTCGGTGGTGGTTGGCAGCGGGGAAGCAAAATGTGGTTCCTTTTTGTTGTTTTACCCGGACTTAAACAGCCTTGAAATAGCTGTAGTGGAGGCCTTATGGCCAAGATGAGCGTCGGCTTGGTCGGGTGCGGCAATATCGCGTCTGACATTTGCCAGTCGATCGGCGACCGGGCCGTTCCTGCGGAAGTGGTAGCGCTTTGTGACATCGAGCCATCGCACGCGGAAACGCTGCGGGATGTTTATAAGTTGAATGCCTTTATCGGCACCCTTGATGACGTGGCGGGCGCCGTGGATTACCTCGTGGAATGCGCGGTGGCCGCGGTGGTTCCCGATGTCGTGGCCACGGCCGTGGCCCATCATGTGGACTGCCTGATCATGAGTGTCGGCGGCCTGCTTGAGTGCCCGGACCTTTTTGATCTGGCCCGCGACAACAACGTCAACCTGTGGGTGCCTTCCGGAGCGATTTGCGGCGTTGACGGCATTCGTGCGGCCATGCAGGCCGGTCTCGAAAAAGTTACGCTGACCACAAGCAAGCCGCCCAAGGGTCTCAAGGGCGCGCCCTACCTCGTGGCGAAGGGCTTGGACCTCGAGAACCTTGCGGAACCGTTGGTGGTGTTTGAAGGCACCGCCCGCGAGGCGGTGAAGGCCTTCCCGGCCAATGTCAATGTGGCGGCGTCGCTGAGCCTGGCCGGGCTGGGTCCCGACCGCACCCGGGTGCGGATTGTGGCCGATCCGGCGGCGACTGTGAATACCCATGAGATTCATGCGAAAGGGCCTTTTGGCGAACTGACGGCCATCATGCGGAACCGTCCTTCGCCGAGAAACCCTAAATCGAGTTATATGGCATCGCTTTCAGCGTGCGTTGAAGTGGCGTCGGCGGCAACCCTGTTTGCCGCGCGCGCGGGCAAGAGTTGAAGGTTCGCCTTACGGGCGGATTAGAGCTTGGAGAACAAAATCATGTATGCAGTGATTCAGACGGGCGGCAAACAGTACAAGGTCGCCGAGAACAGCCGGTTGCGGGTGGAGAAACTGGATTTACCCGTCGGCGAACGTGTGGAACTGGATTCAGTTCGGCTGGTGATCACGGATGACGCGGATGTGGTTTCGGATGCGTCCGCCCTGCAATCCGCCCGTGTCGTCGCCGAAATCGAGGGACACGGTAAAAGCAAGAAGGTCATGGTGTACAAGAAGAAGCGGCGGAAAGGCTATGAGCGCACCCGCGGGCACCGCCAGGCCTATACCCTGATCCGAATCCACGAAATCAAGGCTTAAAAGGAGATAGCGTCATGGCTCACAAGAAAGCAGGCGGCAGCTCGAGAAACGGCCGCGACAGCAATGCGCAACGCCTCGGTATGAAACGTTACGGCGGCCAGCTGGTCCGTGCGGGCAACATCATTGTCCGGCAGCGCGGCACCCGGCTCCACCCGGGCGTGAACTGCGGCATTGGCAACGACCATACCCTCTTCGCGAAGGTGGACGGCACGGTGTCCTTCCGCTTTTTCAAGCGCGGACGTAAGTGTGTGGATATTCTCCCGACCACGTCCGAATCCTGACGGCAGCGCCGGGCCAAAGATTTTTCGGCACCCTCAAGATGATTGAGGGTGCTTTTTATTGGTGCTATACTGTTGTGACGGACCGGACCATTTCCGGGGACGGTAAGGATAAGCCATGTTTGTAGACCGGGTGCGTATCCGACTGACCAGCGGCGCGGGTGGCAACGGCTGCTGTAGTTTCAGGCGCGAATCCTATGTGCCGCTGGGCGGCCCGAACGGCGGCGACGGCGGCGACGGCGGTTCCATTTACCTCGTGGCCGAGAAACGGCATAACACGCTGTCCGACCTGCGGTATTATCCTAACCGGACGGGAAAACGGGGCGCCCACGGGCAGGGCAAGGACTGTCACGGAAAGAAGGGCGAGGATACGATTATCACGGTTCCCTGCGGCACGGTGGTCCAGGACTACCACGGCGGAGAGGTGCTGGCGGACCTGACCGAAGAAGGCCAGCGCTTTCTTGCGGTCCGGGGCGGGCGGGGCGGGAAGGGCAACGCGCGTTTCGCCACGGCCGCCAACCGGGCGCCGCACTTCGCGGAAAAGGGGGAGCCGGGCGAGACGCGGGAGTTCCTGGTGGAGCTGAAATTGATCGCGGAGGTCGGGCTCGTGGGGCTGCCCAACTCGGGGAAATCCACGCTGCTCTCCGTGATCAGCGCGGCGAAGCCCAAGATCGGCGATTACCCCTTCACCACGCTTTCGCCCAACCTGGGGGTGGCGTGGCTTGCCGACGACCGCATGCTGACGGTGGCCGACATTCCCGGCATTATCGAGGGCGCCGCCGACGGCAAGGGGCTGGGCCATGATTTCCTCCGGCATATCGAACGGACCCGGGTGCTGCTGTTCCTGGTGGACCTGGGAGATCCCGACCCGCTTGAGACGCTCCAGGTGCTGGAGCAGGAGTTAAACCGGTACAGCCCGTTGTTCGCGGAGCGGCCGCGCCAATATGCCTTCAACAAAGCCGACATCGAAGAAAACAAGGGCCGCTTTGAGGAGTTGTCGGGCCGGCTCCCCGAAGGGGCCTGGCTCATTTCCGGGGCGACGGGTGAGGGCACGCGGCCGTTGCTGGAGGCGCTGTGGAAAGATGTCGAGGCCTCCCGAAAAGCGGAGGCCGAACAGGAGGAATTCTTCAGGCCGCCCGAACGGGAGTATGCTTTCCAGGCGCCCTTTGAAGTCGTCCCCGAAGACGGGGGATTCCGCGTTACCGGCGAGAAGGTGCTGCAGGCCGTGGCCATGACTGATTTTGAAAACGAGGAGGCCATCGCCCACCTGCAGCGAAGGCTGGAGAAGATGGGCATATTCAAAGCCCTGAAACGGATGAAGGCGCAGCCCGGACAGATCGTCCGCATCGGCGATTACGAGCTGGAATACCGGGAGTGAACAATCGGCCTTTTCCGCGCTGTTTTCCTTTTGCCCTGTTGTTGTGGTAAAAAGAGGGGAAGAATGCTGGAGTGTGGCCATGAATACGAGCGCGAAAAAATCATACCAGGCGGGGGATCCGAGGCAGATTGTCCGGTGGGCCCGCCGCTATGCCCAAAGCAGAACCATTTCCTTCCTCGTCCAGTGGGTGTTCATTATGGTCATGGTCATGTGTATCGGCATTGCCGCCAGCCTGACCCAGATGGCCCATCAGCAGGGCAGGACAGCGACTTTCACCCTGTCCGTAATTTCCATGATCGTGGCCGCGCTGACGCTGGTATGGTTTTCCGTGTCCCGCTGGAGCGGCGAACTGGTCTTCAGCATCACCAACTGGCTCTACGGGCGTGAAGGCTATGTGTCCTACTCCGGCAGCTGCCCGGAAAAGCCGTTGCCCATCTGGCTGACCGGCCTGGGGGGCGGCCTGCTGGCCTACCACCTGCTGGGGGCGCTGCTGATCAGTTTTAATTATGTGAGCATACGCTACATGCAGCCCTGGTCCGCGGCGTACATGACGCCCTACCTTATTCTCATGGTGGTCTACCAGCGCCTGGGGTTCTGGGCCTGGTTGTGGCCCGTGCTGTACGGGTTGCACGCCGTCGCGCTGCTGCTGAACCTGCCCGTCCGCTTCGGCTATGAACTGGAACTGCTTAATATCGTGGCGCCCATTTTCGGGTACGGCCTGATCGCGATCCTTACCGGGCATCTCTACAGTCGTTACGCGCTCTGGAAACTGAAGGCGCTCACCCGGGGCAACATTCCCGAATACGATGACATGGCTTCGCCCGACGGCGAAAACGGGGAAGACGGCGGGGACGCGATGCATGGATGATCTGGACCGCACCATACACGAACCCGCGCGCCTGCGCATCCTGACCCTGTTGTCGGGTGTGGACGAGGCCGACTTCAATTTTCTGCTCAACATGGTCGGCCTGACCAAGGGCAATCTTTCGTCCCACATGGACAAACTCGAAAAAGCGGGGTACGTCACCATTGTGAAGTCCTTTAACGGACGTATTCCCCACACGGATTTCAGCATTACCGCCGAGGGGCGCGAGGCCCTGGAGAAATACTGGGAGGAACTGGATTCCATCCGCGCCATGCGCGACACCCGGGAATGATACAGGAGTTTTTATAACCACGGAATTCACGGAATAACACGGAAAGGAAAAAATTCAAAAAAGCAATTCATCGTTCTTCTTAACGCTTTTTTTCGTGTTCTTTCGTGTCTTTTGTGGTCACCTTCTTTTTTCTTTTCTTTTTTCCGTGTTATTCCGTGAATTCCGTGGTTGATAAAATTCTTTGTATTCTGCCTTCTTTTCGTGGTTGCTATCATCTGATGAATTGTTGGCCGCGATACTGTTTAACAGGAAGAGCCCTATGAAATTTCTGGTGCTTGGCGGGTGTGCGGATATGGCGATGCCCCTGCTCAAACGGCTTCATGAGGATGACGCCGTGTCCGGGGTCATGCTGGCGGATCTTGATGAAGCGAAGGCGAAACGTTTGGCGGAAGCCTACGGCGGCAAATTCACCGGCATCTTTTGTGACGCCACCGATGCTCCCTGCGTGGTGTCGTTGATGCGGGGCTACGATGTCGCTGTCTGCTACGTCGGCCCCTTTTACCGCTTTGAACGTGCCTTGGCCGCCTGTGCCATAGAGGCGGGCGTTCACTATGTGTCTATCGCCGATGATTATGACGCCTATCTCGATGTTATTACGCTGGACGAGGCCGCGCGCCAGGCTGGCGTCAAGATCCTTAGCGGCTTCGGCAATTCGCCCGGTATAACGCAGGTGCTTGCCGCCAAGGGGTACCATGCGCTGGACCGGCCGCGCCGCATCCACGTGAACTGGTGCGCCGGCGCCGGGGAAAGCGTGGGCGCCTCGAACCTGATGCACCTGTTCCACATTTTTGAAGGCTCCACCCTGCAATGGCAGGACGGGAAGGAAGTGCGCGTTCAAACGGGGACCTGCCCGAAACGGGTCATATTTCCGGAACCGATCCACGACGCGATCATCTACTATACCGGACATGCCGAATCGGTCTCGCTGCCGAGGAATCTGCCCGGGCTGGAGGAAGTCACCCTGCATGGCGGCACCAAGCCGCATTACATTGTCACCCTCCTGAAACTGATGCGGGCGACGGGCGCCTTCAAGACCCACCAGCGCCGCGCCGCGCTTGCGCGCTTCTTCCATCGCGTCGAATCCTGGTTCCCTTCCGGCGGGCTCGACAAGTCCGTGGGCCGCGTGGATGTCATCGGGGAGAAGGACGGGCGGGAAGTGTGTCTCAGTTATTCTTATGTCGGACACATTGCCGACATCACGTCCATGCCGGCCTACCTCGCGGCAAAGCGGCTGTGTGAAGGCGCCTATGATGCGTTGCCTGGCGGGGTGTATGCGCCCGAGCGCCTGTTGAAAGATCCGGACGATTTCGTTAACGGCCTTAAAGAACTCGGCGTGGATATCCGCCTGTAAGCGCCGCCTGTGCCGTCCTCACTTCCATTCTCCGTCAGACACAGTCCGACAGGGTCTGACTCCGTCCGACGTTGTCCGACAGGCGGAACAACGCCCTTACAGGATCCCTGCCACCGTTTTCCCGGAGGCCGCGGAATCGTGGATCGCCTGAATCACCTTCATGTAGCGCAGCCCGTCCTCAAAATCGGGATGGTAGGGCGCGCCCTGGCGGATGGCCTCCACAAAATCCCGCTCCACCCGCCAGTTGTCGACATCATACCGTTCGTCTTCAGTGGGCTCGACTGTTTCCATGGCGCCGTTGATGGAACGGTACAGGATATCGCGGTCCACATCATAATGGAGCATACCTTTTTCGCCGTAGATGCCGATGGTATCGCCTGTGAGGCCGGAAACGCCGCTGATGACGTAGTGGACCGGTATGCTGTTGCCGACCACGGTGTTCGCGACCACCTGGTCCGGGATGTGCACCGGCGTCATGGCGCCGTTCGCATCCGGCCGTTCTTTCGTGAACAGAAAGGTCTCCGCACTTACTTTCTTCGTTCCGCCGAACCAGCGGTGAATCACCTCGATAAACATGCCCAGGGTTTGCACGTTCAGTCCGGACAGGTAGTGGTCTTTGCGCCAGCTGATGGGCGTCTTTGGATCCGTCCATGCGTTTGAAAAACTGTTAACGGTAACATAACGCACCGGGCCGAGTGCGTTTTCCCGGAGCAGTCGGGCCATGAGTTTATCAATGCGCAGCCCGTAAGGCACCGGGCATAGCGCCGCCACCCGGCCGCTGCGGCGCGAGGCTGCGGCCATAATTTCCGCCTCTTCCTGGTTCCGTGCCATGCGCGCCTGGCAGAACACATGCTTGCCCGCTTCCAGCGCGGCCACGCTGACCTCGCAGTGCAGGTAGGGCCAGGCGCCGATGACCACAGCGTTGATGTCATCTCTCGCGACGAGTTCCCGCCAGGAATCGCAGATCTCCGGGATGCCGGCGTCCCGGGCGGCCTTTTCCGAGGACGCGCGGGTGCGGTTGGCCACCGCGCACAGGCGGACCCCGTCAATCTTGCGGAATCCGGGCACATGCCGCGCGTGGCAGATGCCACCGAGTCCCACAAAGCCTATCCGGATGTCATCCATGGCTCTTCCTCCTTGTTCAGGCGCGGAACAGGCTCCGGCCGATGCCCATGGCCTCGCGGCAGCGCTCGACGGTTTCCAGCGCCACCGGCGTGACTCGCTTGGCGTTTTCACGCAGAAAGTCCTTGATAAAATCATCGTCATGGGCCGGGTCATTGTAGCTTTCAATGATGGGCGCGTTGAATTGGGAGGCGTATTCGGCCACCGTTTTCTTCAGGGAACCATAGAACTTACCACCTTTGCGGTACTGATCGAGGTAGTCGAGATAGACTTCCTCTGGCGCGAGCAGCGCGAGCAGCCGGTACAATACACCTACGCCGGACGGCATTTTGCCCACGACCACATCGGGGTCGTTGCTGTCCGTGTCCAGCGGCGCGGGTTCCGTGGTGGTGGGCACGGCCTTGATCTTTTCAAGGACCACCTTGGGCGGGTCGAGCAGATCCAGCGTGTTGTGGTCGCTTTTTCCCATCTTTTCCGAGCCGTCCAGGCCGGGCAGGCGCAGCGCGTCCCGGCCGAGGGGGCGGGGGATATGCAACACTTCGCCGAAGCGGTGGTTGAACTTGGCCGCAATGTCGCACGCCATCTCGAGGTGCTGGCGCTGGTCGTCGCCCACGGGGACCAGGTCGGCGCGCACGATCAGGATATCCGCGGCCATGAGCACCGGGTATCCCAGCAGCCCGTAGGAGAGCGGGTTCCCTTCGCTCTTGGGGTCTTCCTGCAGCTTGATAAGTTTATCCTTGTAGGTGGTGCCTCGTTCCAGGTGGCCGATATTGGTCAGCATGCCCAACAGCAGGCTCAGCTCCGCCGTGCAGGGCAGATCGCTTTGCCGGTAAATGACCGATTGCACCGGGTCCAGCCCGCAGGCCACATAGGTGCGCAGCATGTCCAGCGTATTGCGGAAAATTTCCTGACGCTCCGTGATGGTGGTCAGGGCGTGGTAATCGGCGATGAAATAGTAACAGCAGGCGTCCGTTTCCTGGAGCCGCAGAAAATGATGGATCGCGCCGAAATAATTGCCGTAGTGCAGCCGTCCCGTCGGGCGGATGCCCGAGAGAATGACTTCCTTTTTGTCAGACATACAAGATTCCTTTGATTGCCTTAGCGTTAGTTAGCCTAGTGCCTTGTGGAAAGTTTTCCATCAACAAAAACACGAAGTTAGGTATGTTGTTCGCGCTTTAGCGTGCTATGTTGTTCAAGATTCACGTGTTAAGACGCACACTAAAGTGTGAACAACATACTCTGAATATTCTCTTTCTGGGTTACGGACAACACCCGTGCTACTGCCCGAGTCGACAACCCTTTTCTTTTCCTGTTGAACCTGGGAGGGGGCGGGGCGTTGAACGGTGCTTCCCCTGAGCCGGGATCGCATTTCCGGTATTTTACCCGAATCAGGGGGCCTATTTCCTGCCTGTATAACGGTTTCGCGCCCGTGGGCGGGTGGAATTGGCGGCTGAAAGCGCGGCCCTGATACAATGGGGCACCTATGCGATTATTTTTATACCTGCCAGAAGACAATCACTTTCTTGCGGCGCGCTGGCTCCGGGAACAGGCGGCCGGCGTGGCCGTATGCCTGATTCACGCGCCTGCCGCCGAAGCGGATGCCATCGCACTGCAACGCGCTTTTTCTGTCATCACGGAAATCGTGCCGTTGGAACGTGCCGCCGGGGTACAGGAAGGCGTGCCCGCCCGCGTTACCCTGCCCTGGACGCCCGACGAGTTCCCGTTACGTTACCAGTTCCCGGTGCGGGTGCCAGACTGCCGCCCCTTGGCCGCACCTTTAAGTAATCTCTGGCAACTCGGCTTTCGCGAGGTGGAGTTGTATCATGAGGGCGGTTCGCGGGTGTTGCTATTGCCGCATCTGTTGCATGCGTTTGAAGGGCGCCACGCGGGGCAGCGTTGTTTTATTGTCGGGAACGGCCCCAGCCTCAATCGGGTTGATATGACAAAACTGGCAGGGGAGGTTGTCTTTGCCGCCAATCGGGGCTACCTGGGTTTTGAGCGCTGGGGATTTATTGCCCCCTATTGGGGCGTTTACGATCCGCTCCAGATTGAATCGTACGGCACCGAATATGAACAAAACGTTCCCGATTCCTGCATTAAGCTTTTCCCGCTGCAATACTGGTCCTATCTGCGGGTTCAGAATGCGTGTCCTGTGTTTATGGATTGGCCGCGCCGCGCCTCCCGGGAATTCAGCGATTCCCCGGACCGCCTGTTCGTGGGCTATTCGGTGGTCTACATGCTGTTGCAGGCGGCCGTGATCATGGGATGTAACCCCATTATTCTGGTCGGCCTGGACCATCGCTACCAGTTGAAGAAAAAAAACAGCCTGATGCGCCTGGCGCGGCTGGCTGGAAGGTGGACGGCCAGGAACTATGACGACCGCGCATGGTATCGCTGCGGGCTGGCGGCATGGCGGGAATATTTCAGGCTGCGCGGCGGCGGTATGGCCGTGCCCGCGTCGCGTCTGTGGAATGCCGGTGACGCCGGCGGGGCGACCCATTTCGATTCCCAGTATACAGGCGAACGGAGACAGTTTCTCATGCCGCGGCCCCAGGACGCCGAAGCCGATTACCGTTGCGCCCGCGCCTGGGCGGAATCCCATCAGGTGCAGATCTTGAACGCGACGCCGGATTCCGCCCTGACCATTATTCCGGCCGTTCAGTTTGAAAGTCTGTTTTAAGGCGGTACCGGCCCGTTTCGTAAGAAGGCGCATAATACCCGGCAAAATGGATTTTACCGGATGCCGGATAAAGGATATCTTCTATGGCCACATGGCTGACCTATAACAGCACGGAAGGCGCAACTCCGCGGCAGGCGGCGGTCGTCATCCTCTATGAGGAAGCAGGCGGCTCGGTCCTGTTCGTGAAGCGCAACCGGCGGCTGGCCTTCATGGGCGGTCATTACGCCTTTCCAGGCGGCCGTGTTTCGGAATCCGACACGGGCCGCTGCGTCAAGAATGTGTCGGATCCCGGGCTGGCCCGCTATCTTACCGCGGCCGTGCGCGAGGTCTTTGAAGAAACGGGGATATTGCTGGCGAAGGGATTTTGTCGGTGCTATGGCCAGGATGATCCCGTCCGGAGGGGGGTGGTGGAAGCGCCAGAGAAGTTTGAACCGTTCCTGGAGTCGGAGGGGTATCATATTGACATGGACGATTTCGTGCCTGCGGGCCGCTGGATTACCCCGTCCTTTTCGCCCATGCGTTTCGATACCCGGTATTTTCTATACCGTTGCCCCGCGCCCCTGTCCGCTTCGCCTATGGGGGAGGCGGAAGAGATTACGGAGGTTGATTGGCTGACGCCACAACAGGCGCTTGAAAGGCGTGGAATGGGGACGATGACCTTGTCCACGCCTCCCGTCTTTGTGCTTCAGCGGCTGGCGACATTTTCCCTTTCGGAAGCGCTGGACCGGCTCCAGCGCACGCCGGGCTTTTCGGATACGCTTATCGATTATATTGAGCCCGCGCCGGGCATCCATATCGTGCCCGTCAAGGCCCATACCCTGCCGCCGGCCACCCATACCAACTGTGTGATCGTGGGGGAAACGGAACTGGCCATCATTGACCCGGGGGTACAGGATGAAGAGGAGCAGAAGCGTTTCGTGCTCCATCTGGATGATATGTGCGAGGGCGTCGGCGGACGGCCCGCCGCCATACTGCTGACCCACAGCCACCCGGATCATGCCGCCTTTGCGGCGGGCTTGTCCGGGCGTTACGATGTTCCCGTGTACGCGCACGCGGCCTCCCTCGAACGATTCCCGGCAGGACGACCCTTACGCGAGGGTGATACCTTGGAGTTTCCGGGGCTGCATCCTTGGCGGCTGCGCTGCGCGCATACCCCCGGGCACCATCCCGGCCATCTCTGCCTCTTCGAGGAGCGAACACGCACCCTGATTTGCGGAGACGTGATTGCCAATCCGGGAACCATCGTGATTAACCCGGATGACGGCGGCGATATGAACGCTTATCTCGACAGCCTGGAACGGCTGGCACGGATCGACGCGTTGCTGACCGTGCCGGGGCACGGGGCGCCGCTGATGGGGGCCGATGGCGTCGCCATGTTTCGCAAAACCCTGGAACACCGGCTCATGCGGGAAAACAAAATCAGGGACGCCTTGGGAAAGGGCGCGAAAACCGTCGAAGAGTTGTTACCGCTCGCCTATGATGACACCCCGGTTGAATTGTATCCCCTGGCGGCCTGTCAGCTTCGCGCCCATCTTATTCGTTTACAGGGAGGCTGAGCGCTTTCGGGACGCGACCGGTTTGTGTGCGTGGAAAGAGGAATTATTACTGAGACTGCTCCGAATGGCACTACTTAAGGCACTTGCATTTTGCAAATCGCAGCATACAATGAAGCAAAGAAGGGACTGACTCCCAAAAAACGCGCCCAAGACTTATCATGATTAAGAACAACATTGTTTTTTGGGTGTCTGTCCCTTCTTTGCGGGCTTAAGTTAGTGCCATTCGTAACCAGGAAAGACTTCTAAGGTATACGCGCCATGCAGGCAAAATTAGTAACGGTAAAACAATGCAGTGATCCCGCGGAAGCGGCGTTTCTCGCCAATTACCTGGAAGAAAACGGCATCCATGTCGAGAACAGCATGGAAAAGATGGGGGCGTGGTCAGGCCGCTATTCGATGCTGGCCCGAGGTCCTGTCCTGCGTGTGTACCCCAAGGACGCCCCCAAGGCCCGGCAACTGCTGCAAAATCCGCCTCCCCCGATCGATGAGGATTATGAGTTTCAGACCGAGGCGCCGAAAACGGACTGGATACCGGGGGAGCAACCCCAGGCATGCCCCTGCTGCGGGTCCGGAAATATCGTGTCCGTTCCGGGCAACCTGCTACGGGGCTGGCTGGTGTCGGTGCTTACCTTCGGAATCGCGAAACCCTTTGGCGCGCCTTTGTGGATTTGCCGGGACTGTGATTGGGACTCGCGGCGTGAGCGGCAGGGGTGAATTGCCCCCGGCAGGGAATCCATCAGTTGCATTTTCCGAAATGATAGGTTTATCATGCAGTGGCGTGTGATACGAAACGGTTGTTTTACCAAGTAAGGGAACTAGCATCATGAAATCCAACAATACCCCGGATGCGGTTGTAATCTACTCCTATCCCCAGTTTGTATTCTCTTGGCCGGTGATTGTTTTCGGGTTTATTTTCGCAGGCATACAAAGCGCCGGCTGGGTCGGTCCAGCCGGGCAAAGTGCCATCGCATGGATCTATATCACCCTCGTCTGCCTGGTAATGCTGGCCATGGGCGTGGACCTGGGGCGCAATTCAAGTATTTTCTGCCTGGTCCTGTTCGTGGGCGGCTTGTTTGGCATCTTATGGTTGCAGGCGGCGCACGGTGTCACCTTTTTCGAGCGGATCGGCGAATTTATTCGAAATCTCCAGCCGAACATCTCGGCTGCGGCCATGGTTGCCATCAGCATCATTCTTTCTATCATCTACCTGATGATGATCGTAATGGCATTCTTCAATGATCGGTGGCGCATCACGCACAATGAGATTGAGCACCGTTCTTTCGGCCATAAGGAAGACGCCACCGGCCGGGGGGCGAAACGGGTGCTGGCCAGGTACCCCGATGCCTTGGAACTCCTGATCTGCTTTTCCGGCACGATTGAGGTGTACAGTTCCCTGGGCACCCAGAAACTGGTGACCATCAGGAATGTTCCCCTGCTCCCCTTGCGTATGAAAAAGATCAGCCGCATTCTCGAAACGACTTCCGTGGAAGGCGCGAATGCCGAAGAAGAAGAGCACGAGGAAGCGGACGGACTGAACGGCTGAGTCCTGTTCTTGAACCCTGTGTCTGCTCCCTATGCTCTAAACGAGAGCGGGCGAGAACCCGAGCAATTCGAGGATCTGTTCTTCTTTCGGTTCCACTGTGTAGGGTTCTGAGGCTGCCGCGATCGCGTTGTCCGGGTCTTTTAACCCGTGCCCGGTTAAGATGCATATCACCCGGATGCGGTCGCCCTGCCTGGGCGTGACCGTGTCAAAGAAGCCTTCCCGTGACAATTTCGCCAGGCCCGCAATGCTCGCCGCGCTCGCCGGCTCGCAGAAGATGCCTTCCGTTCGCGCGACCAGTTTGTAGGCGTCCCGGATCTCATCGTCAGTCACCATGTCGATCATGCCGCCCGACTGATCCCGGGCTTCCTCGGCGGTTTTCCAGCTGGCCGGGTTGCCGATGCGTATGGCCGTGGCGAAGGTGTGCGGTTCCAGTACCGGGTGTCCCAGCACGATCGGCGCGGAACCCGCCGCCTGGAAGCCCATCATGCGCGGCAGCCCGTCGCTTTTACCCAAGGCGTGATATTCCCGGTAGCCTTTCCAGTACGCCGTGATATTGCCCGCGTTGCCCACGGGCATGCACTGGAAATCAGGCGCGACACCGCCGAAATCGTCCAGGATCTCAAAGGCTCCGGTCTTTTGACCTTCAATGCGGAAGGGGTTGATCGAATTGACCAGCGCTACGGGAAAGTTTTCGCAAATCTTGCGCACCAGCGTCAACGCCTCGTCGAAATTGCCATGAATCTGAATGACCTGTGCGCCGTGCACCATTGCCTGGGATAGTTTTCCGAGCGCGATTTTCCCTTGCGGAATCAGCACGATGCATTTGATCCCCGCCCGCGCGGCATAGGCGGCGGCGGAGGCCGACGTGTTGCCCGTGGAGGCGCACATTACCATCTCATAGCCTTCTTCCAACGCCTTGGTGATGGCCATGGTCATCCCGCGGTCCTTGAAGGAACCTGTGGGATTCAGACCCTCGTACTTGAGGTATACTTCAAGTTTCGGGTGCAAAGCCGCGCCCAGTGCCGGGGCCGCCACAAGCGGCGTTGAACCCTCGTTCAGGGTAATGATGCGCGTGGTGTCCGATACGGGCAGATGTTCGCGGTAACGTGCGATCAGGCCGGCGTTGTGCATGGTATGCCTTTCTTTTAAAGCGCCCGCAGCAGCTGCGTAGGCTCGGTTATAAAATCCATCTGATCGATTTCCGCCAGCGCCGCAACTACTCCCGATTCGATCGTTTCATGGGTCATCAATACCACGTGGACCGGCGTGTCCTCGGACTGGCTCTTTTGGATGCAGGACGCGATGCTGACCCCGTGTCGCCCCAGTGTGGTGCAGACCTGGCCGAGCACGCCCGGATGGTCTTCCGTGGTCAGCCGCAGGTAATAGCGGCCTTCCATCAGCCCGATGTCCCGCACGGCGATGTCATGGGTGTAAACAAAGGGCGGCAGCGCGCGGCACTCCCCGCGCAGGGCAATGTCCACGATATCGGCCACCACCGCGCTGGCTGTGGGCATGCGCCCGGCGCCGCGGCCGTAGTACAGCGTGGCGTCGGCGCAGTCGCTTTCCACGTAGATGCCGTTGAACTCGTTGCGCACCGAGGCGAGCAGGTGGGTTTCAGGCACCAGCGTCGGGTGGACGCGCGCCTCGATCTCGCCCTCCACCTTGCGGATAATGGCAAGCAGTTTGATGATATAGCCCATCTCGCGGGCATAGGCAACGTCCAGGTGCGTGATTTTGGTGATGCCTTCCACGGGTATCTCATCCAGGCTGACCCGGGTGCTATAGGCCAGCGACGCCAGGATCTGGCACTTGTGCGCCGTGTCGTGCCCAAGGATGTCCAGGTCAGGGGGCGTTTCGGCAAAACCCTTGGCGATGGCCTGTTGCAGGGTCTCCTCGAATTCGAGGCCCTCATAAGTCATGCGGCTAAGAATATAGTTGCACGTGCCGTTCAGGATGCCGTGAATGCTGTGTATATGGTTCGCAGCCAACCCTTCGCGCAGAGCCTTGATGATAGGCACCGCCCCGGCGACCGCCGCCTCAAAACGAAGCTGCACGTTATTTTTTATTGCCGCTTCGGCCAGTTCCTGGCCACATTTGGCCAGCAACATCTTGTTTGCCGTGACGACGTGTTTCCCCGCATTCAGGGCGGCGAGAATGAACCGTTTGGCGGGTTCCATCCCCCCGATCAACTCGCAGACCACGTGTACCGCAGGATCCTGAATCAGGGCCAGGGCGTCATTACTGACTGTCGCGCCGTTTAACGACAAGTCTTTCAGCAGGTCTTGCCGGAGTTCGGCCACATGGCGAAGCGCCACGCGCGCGCCGGTTTTGTCTTCGATGACGTCCGTGTTGGCGGACAGGATTTCAATAACGCCGCCGCCGACCGTACCGGCGCCGATTACGCCTACACCAATGTCCATAAGAAGGTATTTCCTCTTTTTCGGCCGGGAGTAACGCGTCCTGATCTGGACACCCCGGAGGTTATGCTTCTTCCACTACTGCAATGATGTCACCCGTGCGAACGCGGTCTTCCTCGAACACGCGCTGTTCCCTCAGGATACCCGTACAGGGACAGGGTACAACAAAACTGGCCTTGTCGGTCACGATTTCGAGCAAGTCGTCGCCGGTCTGCAAGGCCGTGCCTACCGTGACGGGCCAACAGGAAACCACCGCTTCGAGATCCGCGGCGTCTCCGTCGCCGAAATCGGGCAGGGGAACTTCTATCATCTTACCCATGGGAATGGGCCTTTCGGGTTGCCAGGATTCTACACTGCCGTGTTGCCATATCCGGCAGGGAGCACTGCGCTTTTGTTGCATGCCCTCCGTGGCGGCAGGACTGTATTATGCCAAATTACGGGGCGGCAGGGAAACAAGGTCACGTTTTCGCGGCGGCGGGACGCCTGAATGTTCCCGTTAAAAGTTCGTCGGCATGATAGGAACTACGCACGAAAGGGCCCGCCATGGCGAAAACAAAACCCGTCTCCAGGGCCTTCTTTTCATATCGGACAAACTGTTCCGGTGTGATGAACGCCGCCACTTCGGCGCGGCCGCCCCGAGGTTTCAGGTATTGGCCGATGGTAACCGCGTCGCATCCCGCCCGGTGCAGGTCTTCCAGGGTTGCCCAAACCTCGTCTTCCCCTTCGCCGCAGCCGACCATAAGCCCTGACTTGACATAACAGGATTCCGGAAGGGCTTCACGGGCGGTTTTTAATACGCCCAGGGAGCGTTCATAGGAGGCGCGGGCGTCGCGCAGCAGGCGGTGCAGGCGTGGCACCGTTTCCACATTATGGGCGAACACCTCCGGCTTCGCTTCGGTAACCAGCCTAATCGCGTCCGCATCGCCCCCGAAATCCGGGGTCAGCACTTCAATCGTAACACCGGGGCACCGGCCGCGTATGGCCTGGATGACCGCGGCGAACTGGCCGGCTCCGCCGTCGGGCAGATCGTCCCGGGTGACCGAGGTGATTACGCTGTGCCGCAGGCCCAGCCGCGCTATCGCCTCGGCAACGCGCGCCGGTTCCCCTTCATCGGGTGCGGCGGGTGTGCCTGTGCCGACGCCGCAGAACGCGCAGTTTCGGCTGCACACCTCGCCCAATATCATGAAGGTGGCGGTGCGGTGGCTCCAGCACTCTCCCTGATTAGGGCACTGCGCGCTGCGACAGACCGTGTTCAGGCCCAGCTCCCGCAACAGGTCGCGCACCTCATCCACTGCCCCGGATTGCGGCCAGGACTGGCGGATCCAGGGTGGAAACTTTGGGGGAGTTGGCCGATTTTTTGTCATATCAGTTTCTGCAGGCATGCTTCAGTATATCATGTTTAGTCTTATCCCTTGAAGATGACCTCTTTTTCTTTCGCCAGGCGCCTGATTACTGTTTGATCGGTCTGATCCGTCCGATATGTCCCGGCAGGCGTAATCAGCCTTGTTGTTTTGTTCCGTGAAGACCGGGTTGCTCCAGTCAATCCAAAATGCGTATTGTATAGGTCATACGGATTTGGTTTAAGTAACGGACAGGAGGATCTGCAAATGAGTAAAGCGTATCGTTTTCTTGCTTTTGACCTGGGCGCCGAAAGCGGGCGTGCGGTGTACGGAGTACTGGACGGGGGCCGTATTACCCTTGAGGTGGTGCACCGCTTCCGTACCGAAGGGCTGATCATGCTGGGCGTGCGCCAGTGGGATGTGGCGCGCATTTATGAAGAGTTGTGCGAGGGGCTGGCCCAGTGCGTGCGCCTTCATGGGCCGGAGCTCGATGGTATCGGGGTGGACACCTGGGGCGTGGACTTTGGCTTGCTTGCCCGGGACGGCAACTTGCTGGGCAACCCGCGCCATTACCGGGACAAGCGCAACGAGGGCATGCAGGACTATGCGTTCGGCATGGTACCGCGCGCGGAGGTCTACAAGGCCACGGGCATCCAGTTCCTCCCCTTCAATTCGGTGTATCAACTGCTGAGCCTCAAAAAGGCGGATTCGCCCCTGCTCGAGGTGGCTGATTCCATGCTCCTGATGGGCGACCTGTTCGGATACCTGCTGTCGGGCGTTAAGGCGTGTGAATATACCAATGCCTCCACCACCCAGATGCTGAATCCTTACACGCGCACGTGGGATGATGAACTGCTCCAAAAACTGGGACTTCCGAGGCGTCTGCTGCTGGATCCCGTGCCGCCGGGAACCATCCTGGGCCCGGTGCGCGAGGATATATGCGCCCAGACCGGACTGTGCCCGGGCGTGCCGGTCATTGCGCCCGGAACCCACGATACGGCGTCCGCCGTGGCCGCCGTCCCCGTCTCCGCCGATGAAGGACCCTGGGCCTATCTTTCCAGTGGCACCTGGTCGTTGCTGGGCGCCGAGTTGGACGGCCCCCATATCAGTGAGGAGAGCCTGGCGCAGGATTTCACCAATGAAGGCGGCGTGGGCGGGAAAATACGCTTCCTGAAAAACATTTTCGGCCTTTGGCTGGTGCAGGAATGCCGGCGGTCTTGGGAACGCATCGATGGCGCACCCCTCGATTACGGCGCCATGACCATCGAGGCGGAAAAATCGCCCGCTTTCCAGTCTCTTATCAACCTGGACGATGGCCGGCTGATCGCACCGGACGACATGCCGGGACTTATCCAGGAAATGTGTCGCGAGGGTGGCTGCCCGGTTCCGGATACCCGGGGCGCCATTATCCGCTGCGCCCTGGAAAGCCTTGCTATGAAATATCGCACCACCCTGCGCAACCTGGATCGTCTTCTGGGCAGGAAATCGGAGTGTCTCCATATCATCGGCGGTGGTGTGCAGAACCGGCTGCTGTGTCAGATGACCGCGGACGCCTGCGGCGTTCCCGTGGTGACCGGACCCATCGAGGCCACGGCCCTCGGCAATATCGGTGTGCAGGCCATGGCCGTTGGTGTGCTGGACGGGCTCGCCGCTGTGCGTGCCGCCATAGGCTGTTCCGTGGAACTGGAACGCTACGAGCCTCAAAATACCGCCGCTTGGGACGCCCTGGAAAAATAAACACGCGCCGCATGGCCCGAACCGGAAATTTTCATGATGAACGGGTATGAACGGATACGGAACCTGATCGACGGTAAACCTGTGGACCGCCTGCCGGTGATGCCGATCACGATGATGTTCGCCGGGGATTACATCGGCGCGCCTTACGGTCGGTATGCGACGGATTACCGTACCTTGGTCGAGGGCCAACTGCGGGTGGCGGAAGATTTTGGCTTCGATTATGTTTCCTGCATTTCCGATCCCGCCCGGGAAGCCGCGGACTGTGGCGCCGATATCGCCTTTTATGACAACCAGCCGCCGGCTATCCGTGAGGGCAACGCCCTGCTGGCGGATAAAACGAAACTTGTCGGTTTGAAAGCGCCCGATCCATTGGGCGGCGGCCGCATGCACGACCGCGTCAAGGCCGCAGCGTTATTCCGGGAGAAGGTGGGCGGCAAGTTGATGATTGAAGGCTGGGTGGAGGGGCCTTGCGCCGAGGGCGCCGATTTGCGCGGCATCAACGCACTCATGATGGATTTTATTGAAGACCCCGGATTCGTGGAAGACCTGTTCGCCTTCGTCTTGGATCTGGAACTGGATTTCGCCCGGGCGCAATTGGAAGCCGGTGCGGACATTATCGGCATAGGTGATGCCGCGGCGTCCCTGGTGGGGCCCATGATTTATGAGCAGTACGTCTGGCCGTATGAAAAACGGCTGGTCGACGGGATCAAGCAACTGGGCGGCCGGGTGCGCCTGCACATCTGCGGCAACACCCGGGCCCTCTTTGCCGGCATGGGCCGGATGGGTTGTGACATTGTGGATCTGGACTGGATGAATCCGCTCCACGAGGCCCGGTCCGTCATGGGGCCGGACCAGGTGTTGCTGGGTAACCTCGATCCGGTGTCTGTGGTCCGGGACAAAACCGCCGCGGAAGTTCAGGCCGCCCTGAGGCAATGTCATGCGGAAGCGGGCGACACGTATATTTTTTCCGCAGGCTGCGAGGTGACCCGGGACACGCCCCATGAAAACGTCTGCGCTTTCCGCGCCTGTTCTGAAGAGGATGCGGTAAATCCATGAACATGTAACGCTGTGCTTGGATGTTCCCGAGTGCTTTTTCCCTTATCTGTCCCCGCCCGGGAATTAGTGGTAGATTAGCGCTGTTTTCTTTTCAGGTGTGATTCTTTACCAAATTCTTAAACCAAGGAGTTCCGGCTATGACAAAAAGAGGTGCACGCACTGTCGCGCTGCTGTTCTTGCTTTCCGTCACTATCGGTCTTGCCGGAGCTTGCAGTAAAGACCCGGTCGTTGTCGAGGTCGCGCCCGAGACGCTTATCCTGAACAGCGATCAAGGAGGCTGGATAACCGTTCATATCAACGTTCCCGCGCGGCTCGTTGACAGCGAAACACTGATATTGCACGGTATCCATGTCCATCACACAGGCGTGGATTCGCGGGGAGAAATCGTCGGGTATTTTGACGAGTATGCAGTCAAGGCATTGGTGAGTCCGCCCAGCGCGGAACTCACGCTGACAGGCGCCTATCTGACCGGGGAGATGTTTGAGGGCTCGGACACGGTGCGGGTCCGGGAAAAATAAGTTTCACGTCCGGCAGCGTTTATGCCTCCGCCTGGAAAAGCGTGTTTAAAAGGGTTGAAACGTCTTCCTGGGCGACGGGCCTGGGATTGGCTTTTGTGGAACCGGACGCCAGCGTTTCCTCGATCACCGTTTCGGGATCATGCAGGGCTTTCCCCGCGAAAGGATTCCTGATTCCGAGTTTACCCACCATGGACTGTGCATAGGCGAGCAGGTCTTCACCAACGATTTCGCTCATGCGCGCGTATTTCTCGGAGATGACTTCCCGGTTGAAGGCGAGCACGGGGGGGAGGCACACGGCGCACACCAGGCCGTGGGGCGTGTGAAAGCGCGCGCCGAGCGGGTGGGCCAGCCCGTGCACCAGCCCGAGCCGGGCGTTGGACAGGGCGATGCCGGCCAGGTAACTGCCGTTCATCAGGTCCAAAAATGCGTCGGAATCTCCTTGGTAGCCTTTGTCAAGGCTGCCGTGAATCAGCCGGAGCCCTTCCAGGGCGAAGGTGTCCGACAGCCACGTGGCGCCCCGGCTGCAATAGGATTCAATGGCCTGGGTCAGGGCGTCCATGCCCGATGCCGCCAATACTTCTTTCGGGCAGCTTTCCAGCAGGTCGGGGTCGAGAAGGACCAGTCGCGCCAGGAACGACGGGTGGCGGATAGACTTCTTGACGCCTGTGTCCGAATTGGTCAGCACGGATACCATGGTGGCTTCGGAACCGGTTCCCGCCGTGGTGGGCACGGCGATAAAGGACGTCGGTGACGGGGGAATGGGCTGGCCGTCGTGGTAGGAGAGTACCGACATCGGGGCGTGATGCAGTCCTGCGGCGGCCTTGGCAATGTCCAGCACGCTGCCGCCGCCGATGGCCGCCACCCACTGGGGGTTATGGGCGCGCACTATCTCCAGCAGGTCTTCGAGTTGCTCCAGGGTGGGCTCGCTGCCCGGGTGGAGCCACACCCGCAATTCCACGTCGGAAGACTGTTTGTCCAAAATCTTGTCCAGCGCGCCGCTGCGTACCTGGGATTGTCCGCAAACGAGACAGCCCCGCCCCCCGAAGGCGTCGCACAGTTCCAGCAGTTGCTGTGACGCGCCCCTTCCCAGCCGGGTTTCCGGGGGCAGAATCAGGGTGTCGGGCAGGGTATTCATGGCTGCTTCGGCTCCGGGTAACAGGCGATGACCGCGATCAATTCCAGGGGTTCCTCGCCGTCATTATAAATGGCGTGGGATTCGCCGTTTCCCGTCAGGATGGCGTCGCCCGCGCTTACACGGGATTGGGTCCGGCCATCATCGAGAATGCCCGATCCCCGGGTGATGATATACACCTCGTCTTCCGCCTCATGCGTGTGAGGGCCGATGCCCGCGCCTGGAGGGATGACGCCCATCGCGCAAAACCGGACGTTGGCCGTAAACTCCTCTTTCTTGAACAGATGTTTGAAGGTCACGCTGCCCGGACCGCCGCGCATGTGTTCCCGCACTTCACCTTCCATGTCGGCATGTTTTCGTATCATGACGCCATCCTCTCTAAAGTAGACTATTCTCCCGGGACCGTATAGGTCCCCTAAGTCCCATGGTTCCCATAGACACCGGGCATATGCTTTTTAAAACGGCGCATATACCACGGCGAGAATGCGCGCGTCCGCGCCACCCGCGGCCCGCACCTCATGGGGTACAATGGAATCATAATAAATGCTGTCCCCTTCGCCAATCTGGCGCGTTTCCTTGCCGTAACGCACCTCTATGGCGCCCCGAAGCACATACAGAAACTCCTCGCCCTCGTGGGAGGACAGGCTGGGCGCTTTTTCTTCCCCGGGGTGCACATCCACGATGAAGGGTTCCATGTGCCGGTCCCGCTTGTGGGAGGCCAGCGAATAGAAGTCCAGTTCTCCCTGGTTGACCGGGCCGGAACCGGAAAAACGAACCATCGATTCCGCCTGTCCGCCGCGCACCACCACAGGGCCTCCCTGCGTTTCATCGTCCAGAAACGTGCCCAGGCGCACGCCCAGCGCCCGCGCGATTTTCATCAACGGCGCCAGCGACGGCAAGAGTTCGCCGGTTTCGATATGTTCAATGACCGCCGGATTCATCTGGCATTTTCCGGCAAGTTCTTCCGCGCTCATCTGGAGGGTTTCCCGCAACTGGCGGATTTTGCCGCCTATGTGACATTCTTTAACCATTGATGTACTCCACGATTATGATGTTTCTGGCCGTACCAGTGAAGGCCGGCGTAACTTGCCCCTGATGCTACGGAAGTATACCCCAATGATAATTCCCAATTCACACGGGTTGGTGGCGCGCCTTACTCCATTCCCGTAGGGACGGTTGAATGAGTCGGGTATTCAATCGTCCCTACGGGACTTGGTAAGGGAAAGGGTATTCTACCCGCCACTGAACTGGCGGGCTACCCTCAATCGTCCCTACGGGACTGAATCGGTTATGGCGATCACGCTATTGTCGAAGGCTGCGGCCCGACCGCGAAAAGACCGGAACCCATCTTCAAAATCTGTCGGCAGGCACAGAAAAGTCTGCAATTCTTTCCTTGAGTGTTATGAATCTGGATACCGATATGTTTACATTACCCTCGGCGTGCTTCCATCCAGTCCCGTAGGGACGATTGATGGTAGCCCGCTTCTTTAGAGGCGGGGATGTCGGGGCGTTATTTATGCTCGTCCTGTAGGGACGGTTGAATGAGTCGGGTATTCAATCGTCCCTGCGGGACTTAACCGGTTATGGCGATCATGCTATCGTCGAAGGCTGCGGTCCGGCCGTGAAAAACCGGAAAGACGGTTATCGGGGACGTTGGTATTGAAGCGTGCGGTTCTCTGATGCGAATCGATTTTCTGTACCGGTTATCGCCGATACCCATGTCGGAAATAAGAAGTCCCTTTGCAGTGTTGATAAGTGTATAATCCAAAACGATAAACAGGGGAGAATCTTTAGTTAAACACAAGGGGTGTCAGTAAAGGAACCGGCTATGCATATGGTGAGATTGATTTATGTGAGCACCATGACGGACGCCTGCGACACAGAAGCGTTGCAGGATATCCTGTCCGCCTCGAAAAAGAACAACGCAGAACGGGGCATCTCGGGTGTGTTGTGTTATGATCCCGCCTTTTTTATGCAATGCCTGGAAGGGCCACGTGACGCGGTCAACGAAATTTACTCCCGGATCACGTCGGATGAGCGGCACAAAAATATTACTCTGCTGGAATACACCGAAGTTGACGGGCGCCTGTTTGAAAACTGGACCATGGGTTTTCTCCGTCCGAATATACTCGACAAAGAAACCCTGGCGAAATACACTACCACTGGCAGGGTAAATCCTCACGCCCTGAAAGCCGAACAGGCCCGCAACTTCCTGCTGGACCTGGTGGAACAACAACGCCGCCAGAGTGCGCCGAATATGTGAAACTGGGCAGATCAGCGCCGCACGTTGAAGACAAGATCCCCTTCGAAGGTTGAAACGGCCGGAGTTCCGCCGTCATCCGCACCGTTGGCGCCGATGCTGTAAAGCGTGTATCCCTCTCCCTCACGGCGGTAGCGCAAGGGCTGTTGATCAAAGGGATCTTCCGGCACGCCGCTCAGGTAGGCGGGTACCAGGGCGTCCAGCTGGTCCGGCGCCGCGCCGGCTGCCAATCGGTATCGCTCAATGGCGGCGGCAGTACTTCCCAGGCTTAACTGGGCGTCCCCTCGTGCCATGACTGCGGGAACGCGGGTTAAACTGGCAAATAAACTTGAATTTAGGTAAGGCAGGATTGACCGGTCGTTCCCCCGCGTCTCCAAGGCCGCGTAGGTTGGTCGGGCCTCTGCGTAAGGCAGGCGGGAGGCGGCAATCATTTCCTCCATACATTCCAGATATTCCTGACGGTCCCCGGAGAACCAGCCGAAGGCGTTTGCCGTTCGAAGCAGGGCCGCGTAGGAACCGGGAATGATTTCATCCATCCAGGTCCTTCCAGGGGCGATGAATGTCGCGGGATCATTGTAAGCTTCCAGGGCGAACACGCGTTCCACCATAAGCGCGTTGGTCAGGCTGGTTGTATTATGTTCGGCGGACAATCTTTGCTGCAGTACCGCCAGCTGTTCATCGTTGTATCCTGCATACGCCAGGGTGTTTTGAAGTCCTTCTGAGGCTATAGTCTGACAGGCGATGCTCACTAGTTGGGAGATAATTAGAGCCTCTCCGCGAAGGGGACTTTGAACAGCCAGGCATGACATCAGGGCTTCATAACTGAGATCCGTGTCTCCTGTCATTGCCGCATAGACAGCTTCTGCCCGAAGAAGCCGGGCTGCATCGCGGATTCTGGCCAGGTGGGGTAGCTCCATGGCGAAACCCTTGGAATAGTCGAGGGGAAATTTTCCGGGCGGCAGGGCGGCTGCCTCGTGCAGCATCTGCAGCAGCTCCTGGTGTTCTTCCAGGTAAGCCCTGAGTTTGTTCAGATCCTCCGGAGAAAGTGCTTGCCCGTCGTCCAGTTGTTTCAGCATATCGTTTATTTCATCATGGGCGGCGCTTGTGCGCAAGGCTTCGAGAAGATCGGTCGACTTGAGATAAATGTCAACGGCGGTTTCGCCATTCTCGGCGACGGGCGTCGCCCCGTTCTCCGGGGAGGGCGTTTCCCCGAGAATCTCGGCATCTTCTTTATTCTGCCATTGTTGCAGTTCCGCCACGGTCGCGGGTGCCCCTTGGGCGCGGATGGATTCCAGGAGGGCCGCGTACCGCCGCGTGTTAAGATGATGTGTCACGCCCAGGAAGAGGACAATCCCGGCGGTAATGCCCAAAAAGGAGGTCAACAGAATACGCCTGTTGCGCACCCAGGGCTTTACCGGTGGACGCCGGCACGCGTCATGAGGGTCACGTTTCATCATCGCAATTTCCTCCCATACACAGCAACAGTGTACTGGATTTCACGGCCGGGGCTTCAAAGCGGCACAACGGCCTTACCGCTGCACCTGAAAGACCAGATCGCCCAGGCCCGGGTTTTCCCCGGGCACACCACCGTCATCCACGCCGTTCAGGCCGACACTGTAGAGTATATACCCCTGGTCTTTTATAAGGTAGCGCAGCGGCTGGAAATCGAAAGGATCCACGGGTGGGACGGCCAGGTACGCCGGCGCCAGGAGGTCCAATTGCTCCGGAAGTGTTCCCTGTGCGACTCGGTACCGTTCGAGGGCGATGGCGGCGGCGCACTGGCCGAGATAGGCCTCGTTTTGCGCCGCCTGCAGCGGGAGAGGATTGTAGCGAACGAGTATTTTGCTGAAGCTGGGCAGGGGCGCATGATGGTGGTGACGGTTGCGGCGGGGTTGACCCGTAGCTGTTTCGAGGCGCCGCCGGTAGCGGGGATCGATTCGCTCGGCAACGCGGTCAAAAATCTTTCGGGCGTCCGGATAGGGCAGGCGTATGCCGGCAATCAGTTCCTCCATGCCGCCGAAATATCGTTTCCTGTCCGGCACAAAAACCCCGAGCGAACTGGACACTTCAAGCAGCGGCGCTGCGTCGTCGCCGCCCCGCCAGTCCTCATCGCCGGTGGCCAAGAGCGGGGGATAGGCATAAGCTTGAATTCCCAGAACCCGTTCGGTGACCAGCGCATTGGAAAGCGCCTCCCGGACGGGGATGAATTGAAACGCACCCTGAAGCCGCGCCAGATGCTCTTCCGTGAACGTCAACCGCTTCAACGCGTTGCCCAGAATATCGAGCATTAACTCGATGCACGCGGTCCGCGCCCCCTGTGAAGCGAGGAGCGGTTCCTGCTGAAGCGGGCGCAGGAGCGCCATGGCGGCCAGCAAGGCGGTGCAGGCCCGCTCGGGTTCCTGTTTGAACGTTGCGTCCACGGCCTCCGCGCGCAACAGCAGGAACGCGCGGCGCGTGCCGGGCACATGGGGCAATACCATATCCCAACCCTTCGCGTACTCCGGTTGGTACTTGCCCGACGGCAGCCCTGCCCCCTGGTGAAGCAACGCCAGGGCTTCCGTATTCGCGGCTAGTTCTTTCTCGATTTCCTGTAGTTTTTCCGCCGGGAGCGTGCCTTCCTGGCCAAGCTGCGTCAGTATATCTCGTAAATTATCCAGCGGATGCGGGTCGTTGGCGCGGTCCAGCGTCTCGAAGGCTTGAAGATATAGTTGCGCGGCTGTGGCATCGGCTTCGCCCTCACCTTCAGGACTGGGCAGGATGCGCTCCTGCCATGGTGGCAATTCCTCAAGGGCGGCGGGATACCCCTCCGCGCGGATCGAGGCGATATGGCCCTCAAGGTTGCGTTCCGAAAACACTTTAAGCCCCACAAGGATCATGCAGGGAACGACGAAGGCCAGAAAGGCAACGGCCAGCATGATGCGCCGTGCGCGCACCCAGGGCTTGGTCCGTGTATTTTTTCCGGAATGATTACGGGTGTTGGGCATAGCCAAGCTTCATTTCCTGATAAATGTGTTGTCATTGGCGAAACCGCCGCAGGCGCATAGGCTTCGCGGATGCGCTTCGGCTCAGTACTCGCTCTATTGTATATCTTTCGCGCAGCGAAAACCGATTGTGGCGCAGCGGTCCAGCCCCGGCCACAGGAGCAGGAACTTGGTGTGGGAATGCAAAGGCTGGGGGCCGCCGGGCATGTACCAGCCGCTGCCCGAGGGACGATACCAGGAGCCGCCGCGAAGGATGCAGAAGCGGGTGTATTCGTCTTCATATTCGCTTTCCGTCCACTCCCACACGTTGCCGCTGGTATGGTATAGGCCATGGGGTCCGCGTCCTTCCGGGAGCGAGCGCACCGGCATCGGGCCGGACGCGGCGGAAGCGCATTTCGCGGCGTCGAAATCATTGCCCCAGGGCCACGTGCGCCCGTCCTCTCCCTGCGCCGCCCGGTGCCATTCGGCTTCAGCGGGCAGGCGTTTGCCCGCCCAGCGCGCGTAGGCGCGGGCATCTTCCAGATCCACATAGACCACCGGCAGTTCCGCGATGGCTTCCGGCATGACGCCGTCCGGCCAGTGGCGCAGAAAGTTCTCCGGGTATTCCGGACGGTATCCTGTTTCTTTCAGGAAGCGGTTGAAGTCCGCGTTGCTGACCTGGGCCTCGTCTATGAGGAACTCCGGCACTTCCACCGTATAGTCGTGTTCCAGCATCTCGTCATGGGGACTGCCCCAGGTGAACCGGTTTTTCTCTTCCTCCGGCGTCCCCGGGTCAGGATAGCAGCCGCACTCGCGGCGGGTGTGCTGAATGCGCATGCGCTGGGTGCCGCCGGGAATGCGTACCATCCCCGTGCCCTCGCCGCCGGAGGGCTTTACGGTTGTCTGCGGTTTCGGTGCCGGGTAAATCGGCGGTTGCGGCGCGGGCGCTTCCTGTTCCGCCAGCGCGGCCTGGGCGGCCAGGAATGCCTCAAGACGCGGGTCGTTGCCAAAGGTTACCGCAATGCAGCCTAGCCGGTCCATGTCGCCCCAGACCTGGACCGTGCCGAATTCCGTCATTTCCCAGCGGGTCTGGCGGCCTTGCCACAGATCATAAACATGCATGTCATCCGCCCGCCGTTCCTCGGGGAACTGCCAGCGCAGCAGCGGCCCGTGTTCCAGGGGCTCGCCGAAGTTGCGCAGGGTGAAGAGCGTGGTCGGCGCGCCGGGCCACCGGTGCACATACATGTCTTCCTGGACGGCCGGGTAGAAGGGGTCCCACAGGGTGGAGGTGAACACTTCCGGGAAAGCACGCAGAATGGAGGCGCTGCGCTTCCAGAGCAGCGCGTCCTCTCCCGAAACCGGGTTGGCCGTTCCGAAAATATTCTCCCAAAGGAGAAGCCCCGCACCATTAAAAAAAGCCGTTTCGATTTCGTCCCGGTGGGAGGTCTCCCAGCGTTTCGTAAAGTGCTGAATGTGGCGCGGCTCGATCCACTTCAACTGGGGCATGCCCGGCGGTTCCGGGTCGTGGGCCCATTGCGCCCACGAAAGATTGCACAGGCTCAGCTGGCGGACGGGCGGGCCCAGTTCCGGCACCAGCGCGATCCCCGCGCCGCGCGCGTCCACGGCCTGACGCAGCGCGGAATCCGCGCCTGTCAGTGTGTCCAGAAACACGCCGTCCGCCTCCAGCTGCGCGACGAGGTCGGCGATCACCGTCGTGTCGGGCTGGTCTTCGCGGCGGGTGCCCTTGTCCCAGGGCAATAAGGGGATCTGGACGCGCACGCCGTGTTCGTGGAAGCGGCTGCAGACGTCTTTTAACCCTTCCAGCCCGCCCGGCATGTCCCGGAAAAAATCGAACTGGTTGCGGTCGTCCGTGCCGATGCGCGGGTAGGCCGGCCAGAGGATGACCGTTTCCACGCCGCCAAAACGTTCACGCATTTCCTCCATGAAGGCGTCCACCCGGTAGCCTTCGCCCGGTTGCCAGAAACGCCGGTCGTACAGAAACAGGAAATAGGCGCCGAAGGCTGAAAGGGTCCAGCGCAGGTCGTCACGGTCATAAACACAGCGGCACACGTGGGTGGTGTCGAGGGCGCGCAACACCTGGCCGAACGCGCCCATGCGCGCCGTGTCGTCCACGCCGAGAATCACACCTGTCAGGTCGGCCCGCGCGGGTCCGCCCGCCTCCACCGATTCCAGCAGCAGCCCGGGGCGGACCGTGCCTGTTTCGGCTTCCAAATCCGGAAGGTCCAGGGACAGGGAAAGTTCGTGCCATTCGCCGTCATTAGGCAGGTCCAGTTGCGCCGATGCCACGAGTGTCCTGGCGCCGTTGAGATGGTCCACAAAGAAGCACAATCGGTTGCGTCCCTCAACGGAACGGGCGGTCACCGAAAGAAACAGCCCGTCGCCGCTCTTCAGGGATAAGGTTTCCGCCAGCGGTTCCGCCAGGCGCAGCCAACCGTTGCCTCCATCGCCGTTCATGGCGAGGTGCCGGCCTTTTCCCGCCAGCGCCTGTTTCCGGTAGGCAAACGCCGCACGCAACCAGTCGCTTCGTTCCACACCCGGCCCCGGTCCCGCGATGAACCATTCATTCATGGACAGCGGCGCTTCGTATTCGTGCCGCCACAAACATCCCGGCCCAATTTCAAAAAAGTCTGGGGCAAACATTGGTCCATCGGCAATAGAAGTCATTGGCAGGGTTCCCATCAAGAATAAGAGCAACAGGTGACACATAAGGGCGGTTTCGCTTGTTGATTGTCGGACCGTTCGGACCGCGTCCGACCAGGTCTGACCCGGTCTGACACGGAATGAGCGTGCCTATGATGGTGTATTATTTCTTTCGTAGCGCTTCCAAAACGTATGCCGGAAGCTTCTTCTCCGCGAAAACGGGTTGCAGCCGTGCCAGGCGCTGGCGGCCGTTGATTACCGGAATGCTCGGCCAATCTTCGCCGATAAGCGGTTTGGCATAGGCCGTGAAGGCGTCCGTCACGTCAATCTTATTCGCCGCGATCCACTCCGCGGGGAAGGTGCGTTCCGAATTGGCCACGGCCTCCAGGGGCGCCTTGTCATAGCGCACGTTGTAAATCAGCCCCGGCTCGCGCAGGATAGTCGCCATCCAGCCGTTTTCGCCGGACGCGGCGATCAGCACCGCCTGCTGGCCCACCTTGTAGGCTTCATCCAGGTCGACCACCGAGGCGTAGGCCGTGGTGGCGCGCTGATCCGTGCCCGGCACCTGGCCCCGTGCTTTGCCGGGAACGGGCAGCCCGTGCTGATTCAACAGGTTCACCACCTTTTGGGCGACCGTCATCTGGGAGGACCCGAAACTGGTGTGCCCGAAACTGTCTTTCACTTCGCCCAGTTCGCCTGCGTCAAAGCCTTCGCTGACCACCACGATGCACCGCCCGTCCCGCTTCAACTGGTCGTTCACCAGGTCGCACATCTCCTCCGCCGGGACCTTGGATTCGGCCAGGTAAATCTGGAGCGGCATTTCCCGTTTCGGGTCGGCCAGCCGCGCCGCCGCGGGAATGAACCCGATCTTGCGGCCCATGGCCTGCAGCACCAGCACCGGGTCGGCCGGGCAGGATCCCGCGTTTTCCTCGTTGGCATTCTGCACCATGGCCATCCAGTACCGGGCGACGCTGCCGTAACCGGGTGTGTGGTCGATCAGTTTGAACTCGGAATCGCCGACATCGTTGTCGATGGTTTTGGGCACGCCCACCGCCACCAGGTCCAGGCCCTGCGACGCGGCCATCTTGGCCACCTTGTTGGCCGTGTCCATGGAATCGTTGCCGCCGTTATAAAAGAAATAGCCGATATCGTGGGCCTTGAAGACCTCGATGACCCGCTGGAAATCCTCCTGCTGGCTGGACTTCAACTTGTAGCGGCAGGTGCCGATGGCGCCCGCGGCGGGGGTGTAGCGCAACAGCGCGATTTCATCCTCATCCTGGGCGCTCAGGTTCAGCAGCTCCTCCTTGAGCACCCCCTCGATGCCGTGCCAGCCCGCGTACACGGTGCCGAAATTGTCGGGGAACGCCTTGCAGGCGTCCACCACCCCGCGCAGGGAACTGTTGATGACCGGACTCGGCCCGCCGGACTGGGCGACAATAACATTCTTCTTCATCGATGATACTCCTTAAGATGACAGGTACAATCGCATTCGACGCAACTGCGAAGATAATGTAGACGCGGCATCCTTGCCGCGTTTTAAACGGCCGAAAACCGCTTCTACGTTGTACGCAACTAATTTTTTAGTTTGGGAAACCAAATTTTATTCGGCGGCGCCGCCGGCAGTCAACCGGTACAAAATTTCACCGGCGTTCGGTACCAGCAGCAGCCCTTCCTCCTCCCGGTCGCGCCAGTCGTCCGGGTTGATGCTGTCCGGGTCGCGGTAGCCCAGGTTGATGGCGCGGCACTCCGCTTCCGGAATGGCCGTGGCCAGCGTCACCTGCACGCGGGGCCGTTCCACGCCGTTCTCAAAGGTGCCCATGCCCCGGACGTGGGTGGAATGGGCGAGTATGCCCCCGGGGATGTGGGCGAACTGGTCCATCTGTTTCAGGAAATAGTCGCGCACATGGTAGCCGACTTGGGCGATGAGCTTCCCGTGGGTCACGCTGACCTCGCGGATGTGCTTGCCGTAAATGATCAGTTCGCCGCCGTCGGCGACCACCGGCTCCAGCTTGTACATGCACTTGCCCGCCACCCAGATCTCGTCGTACATGGGCGGCGCCATTGCCAGCACGCTCTGGAACGGGTGCGGCTTATAGATAATGTGCGTTTGGGCGCTCAGGTCGGCCGCCTCGCTCCAGGCCGCTTCGGGGCTGCCGTAATAGATGGCCTTGGTGTTTTTACCGATGACGTTCAGGCAGAAACAGCGCTTTTCCACCGGGATCAGCGCGGCCGCCCGGTCCACCACGGCGCGCACCGGCGTGTGTTTCGTCCCGTTGATGGAGTAGTTCGTGATGAGCGCGCCGAGCCAGTGGAACAGATTGAGAATGTCCGCCCCGGACACGCCGGGGAAGAAATACTTGTTGCCCCCGCTGAAGCCCACCACCTCGTGGGGGAATACCGGGCCGACGATGCACACGAGATCATAGTCGAGCACGCGCTTGTTGATGGTCACGTCAACCGACTGGCCCATGAGCCCGCCGGAAATGGAGGCGATGTCCTCCTCGCTCAGGGTGCCGATCCTGGCTAGTGCTTCGGGGTTCTGCCACGCGTGGTTGTAGATGCCGATGTCGCCGTAGCGGCCGTGGCGCTCTTCGGGCGTGATGCCCAGCAACTGTTCAATCATGATGTCGGTCATCGGCGGGTGCGTGCCCAGCGCGATCAGGTAATCCATCCTCGCCGCGCGGCCATGCACCGCGCCGTGAAGCGCGCGGAACAGCTGCGGCATAGGCATGCTGCGTGTCTGATCGGGAATGATGAAAAGGATCCGCTTCCCGTCGATCGCCTCGTCCGCCCAGGCCCGGGCGACAAAGGTCTCCAGGTCGGAATCACTCAGGTAGCCGTCCTGGCTGATGTGCTGTAAAACCATGGTGTTTATTTCCTGTCCGCTGAATCATGGCGCGTTAAACCGCTTTGATCCGTTGAATTTCCTTAAAGCCGCTCCCATATTTCTTTGCTGATCCCGAGAATTCCCCGGTACCTTTTGTGCCTTTTGTGCCTTTTGTGGCGAGTATTAGTTTTTAATCATTGCCAAAAGCGGTCGACTTGTTCGTTCAAGCCTCATGATACCACATTAAAACCGATGCCCGAAAGGGTATCCCGAAGCCCGTTGTCCGGCCGGGTAAGCCGGATACGGGTGTTGAAAAACTCGCGCCGGACGGGATATTCCTTGCGCAGCCGGTCGAAGTATACCCCCTGTTCATCCGGCGATGCGGACGTGATGCCGCGCATGCGCGCATCGTCGCCCGGCAGGTCGTAGGCCTGCAGGACCGCTGTCGTCAGGACATCCGGACTGTCCGGGTCCACCGTCAGCTCGGGCAGGGGCGGCAGGAGTGGTTTCGGATCCCATGGGGCATCGATGCCCAGGACCGCGCACAGTGCTTCGTAAATCTGCCGGGTGCCGTTCACCTTGCCGTCAAAGGAATAGCCCGCGATATGAGGCGTGGCGATATCCGAAAGCGCGAGCAGGTCAAGATCGGGCGTCGGTTCCTTTTCCCACACGTCCAGCACCGCCGCGGTGATATGCCCGCGGCGCAGCGCCGCTTCCAGCGCGCTGTTGTCGACCACCGCTCCCCGCGAAGTATTGAAAAGAACCGTCCCGGGCCGCAGCGAAGCGAGAAAGGCCTCGTCCGCCAGGTGCCAGCTCGGATGATCCCCACTTTTATTCAGGGGCGTATGGAAAGTAATCACATCGCATTCCCGGATTTCATCAAGGGAACGATACGCCGGGTCGCCGGTCTTCGCCGCCAGCGGCGGGTCGTTCAACACGCAGGTCATGCCCAGGGCTTCCGCCTTGCGCCGCACCTTGGAACCCACATTGCCCACGCCGACGATGCCCAGCCGTTTCGAGTTCAGGTCAAAGCCGTATTTTTGTGCCAGGTACAACAAGGCGGTCACCACGTATTCCGCCACGCTGTTGGCGTTGCAGCCGGGTGCGCTCGAAAACCCGATGCCCTGCCCGGCCAGGAAGGCTTTGTCCACATGGTCCTCGCCGATGGTGCAGGTGCCCACAAAGCGGACCGGCGTCCCTTCCAGGAGCGCCGCATTTACCTTGGTAATGCTGCGTATGATAAGGGCGTCCACATCCGCCAGCATCGCGTTGGTGATGGACCGCCCGGCCGCCTTCCGCACTGTGCCCAGCGTGCCGAAGGCCTCCGGACCGTAGGGGATGTTCTCGTCAACAAGAATGTTCATGGTCGGTGGTGTTCCTCTGTCGTCGTTCTTCGTCAAATACAGGGACGGCGGTGCTGTTGAGAAACCTTGGTCAGGGGTTTAGCCCGTCCCCGGTAGTTCTTCTGGAACGTGGGGCAGACATTCCTGTCCGCCCTGAAAATTTTACTAACTCATAGCGAATATACATGTTGTAATCAATAAATGTAGAAGCGGCGTCCCCGCCGCTTTCAACGCGGCAAGGATGCCGCGTCTACATTTCATCGTTTATGGGGGACACAAAGCGTCGTGCCGAACTGCCCCACCTTTTCTTGCGTGTTTCCCGGAGTTTGTCCTGATCTTACCGTTCTTCTTCCGGTAAGTTCCATGCCGTTGCAAAGGCGGGTTGCGCGGCGTTTATCCTGTAGCTGCAGTCTGCCTTGTGTGGCGCGTTAATCTTCGGTGACGACAAGTATACCAAAAGCATTTTGGCCATATCCTGTTGTTTTCTTGCCAGGATCACCACATAAACGGGTTTTGCCCGGTATTTTTCACGCTACCGGCGGCGCGTTCTATTTGAGTCCCGTAGGGACGGTTGAGGGTAGCCCGCTTCTTTAGAGGCGGGAGTGTCGGGGTGTTATTTCTGCCAGTCCCGTAGGGACGGTTGAATATATCGGGTATTCAATCGTCCCTACAGGACTTGGTAAGGGAAAAGGGTATTCTACCCGCCACTGAACTGGCGGGCTACCCTCAATCGTCCCTACGGGACTGAATCGGTTAAGGCGATCACGCTATCGTCGAAGGCTGCGGCCCGGACGTGAAAAGACCGGAACCCATCTTCAAAAGCCGTGGGCAGGAACAGCATAGGCTGCAATTCTTTCCTTGAGTGTTATGAATCTGGATCCCGGTATTTTTTACATTACCCTCAATCGTCCCTACGGGACTGAATCGGTTATGGCGATCACGCTATCGTCGAAGGCTGCGGCCCGGACGCGAAAATATCGGAATGACGTTCATCCTAAAAACGGCTGTTAACTCCGAAAAAACCTCTTAAAAGAAAGGACCGAAAGGACTTAAAGGCCGTAAAGGACGCACCAACCGGGAGAACGTTTTACTGTCCTTTTGGTCGTTTATGTCCTTTAAGTCCTTTGGTTTGAAAACCGCTTCAGAATTCAACTGCCGTTTTTAGGTTTCTTGTGACCGGTGGTAACGTACAAGGCCCCCGGGAAAATAATTGCATTTTCCGCGCCGTACTTTGTATGGTTAGCGTTTCTTTTGGTGACCTACCAACGCCATAACAGGAGGATCGACCCATGTGTGTTGCCGTAACACTGCTGCTCTGCGCCGCCATGTCCCAAACCGCCGTTGACGCGTCCGCCCCGGCCGCCGTGCCCGCCCTGCGTTCCGTCATGGACTACGGCGCCCGACTGGATGGCGCAAGCGACAATACCGCCGCCTTCCAACAGGCCCTGGACGCCGCGGAGGCGGTGAACGGCGGGGTGGTGGAAGCGCCTGCCGGGCGCTACCGCTTCGAAGGATCGCTTTCCGTGCCCCCCAACGTGACCTTGCGCGGTACCTTCACCTATGCGCCGTCCCACGCGGGTATCCGGGATGCGGGCGCCCAGCAGCTGCCCGTCTACGGCAGCGTCCTGGAACCCGTCGGTGGCGCAGGGGACAAGGACGGCACGCCTTTCATCACCCTGCAGGCCAATGCCGTGCTTCAGGGCTTTACCATTCATTACTCCGACCAGAAACCGGACGCCGACGCGCCCACGCCTTATCCTTATTGCATCGCCATGCGCGGCAACAATCCCGCCGTCCTGGACCTGCAGTTGCTGAATCCCTACCAGGGCATAGACGCCTCGCACAACCAGCGCGCCCTCGTCCGCAACATCCACGGCCAGCCCATTTACATCGGCTTGTACGTGGACGCCATCTACGATATCGGCCGCGTCGAGAATGTCCATTGGAATCCTTGGTGGTCAATGGGCAGCAAGGTATACCAATGGCAGATGGAGAACGGCATCGGGTTTCTTTTCGGGAAAACCGACTGGCACTATGTGCATAACACCTTCTGTTTCGGCTACAACGTGGGTTACAAATTCACCAAAACGGAACGGGGCGGCACGAACGGCAATTTCCTGGGTATCGGCGCCGACGACTGTTACACCTCGCTGGTCGTGGAGCAGAGCGAGCCCATGGGCATTCTCATCACGAATGGCGAGTTCGTTTCCTTCCACGGGCCCGACCCCACCATGGTGCGCGTGGAAAAGACCCACACCGGCACGGTCCGTTTTGTGAATTGCGCCTTCTGGGGGCCGGCGCGACGCAATGCCGTCATCGATGGCCTGGGCACCGTGGGTTTCAGCGACTGCACCTTCATGCAGTGGGGGCATGAGCGGAAAGACGAGAAGTTTGCATCGGCGCCGCTACCGTCCATCGACGTCCTCGGCGGCTCCGTCATTCTGAATGCGAACGAGTTCCTGGAGAACAAGCCCCAGGTCCGTATCGGGCCGGAGGTCGAACGCGCAATCGTTACCAACAACCTCGTCACCGGCAAGGTGGACATCCAGTCTGAGGCTCCCCGAGGCCGCACCGTCATCAAGGATAACCTCGGTTCGCCCACGGACAGGAAATTCAACAAGGCATTGCCCAAGCGCAAAGACTACCGCGCCAAACGCCTGCGCGACTGAGCCGCATTCCGCATTCGGTACCTTCCGCACTGCAATTGCTATATCCATTGTGGTGCAGGCATCCTGCCTGCGGGGTTATAAGCGTTGTGGCGGCCCGCCTT
>Ga0123335_1001628_pt1 | contig 35894 bp, 24 predicted proteins | sample BiotimSIPDNA_2_FD_89707 | JGI IMG/M metagenome (GOLD analysis project Ga0123335, IMG submission 89707) | Anaerobic biogas reactor microbial communites from Washington, USA - Biogas_R2 time_0 SIP DNA | ecosystem: Engineered > Bioreactor > Anaerobic > Unclassified | place: Washington, USA... | reverse complement strand
TTCACAATGGCATACAGTGCATTGCGCAAAAGGGCGGCTGATTTATCATCAACAAATCGGAGCAGGATAGCCATCCTGGCAACCAAACCCAATTTGTTGACCTTCGCATTATGCAGGAGAATCGCAAAGTTGTCACTTGCCGTTAAGGCAGCCAGGGCGGGTACGTTCGGATGCTCGTAATCGGTCCAGTTCCAGAGCCAGAGGAGTATATATGGCAACAGTGGCAAAGCATCGACAAGTTGTTCTTTTACAGGGAGATAAGATACGGGATGTCCCTGGTCGAGCTGCAGAAACTCATTGTGCAGAGCAACTGTTTTTTGCCATTTCTCTGCAATTCCGGGGGTATCCTTGATCGTTGAGGCCAGCAGCTCTTCCGCTTTTTCCATCCCCTCCGATTCAATCAAAGCAAGGAGCGCGGCCGATTCTGACGGAAATGCCAATGCAGTCTTGCGAATAAACTCCTGATGCTTGCTTTCCCTTTGCAGGGCCAAGGCAAGCAGCGCGGATAAATTATGTGACGCTGTCTCTTTCAAGAAGGTCATGTCCCTGGCCCCTTGGTTCTTCATGGCCAGTATGACGGCAGACAAAATGGAGAGACTCGAATATGAACCGGGATATCCATCTACCTTCTCGATGATTTTCTGAATATTCTGGCGTTTCATAACGTCTGGGCAGGGAGGGCACCATTGAACATATTCAAATCGTGCTTCTGAATAATCGAGATGAGTTGTAAGAACCCTGGTCAAAACTGCCTGAGGAAGAGGGCAGCCTCGCTGAGCGAGTAGCTCTCCCATCAACAAGAGGGATTCTAATTTAATTGACATATCTAACTTATTGGAGGACAGCAGGATTTGAAACAGGGCGTTCGCGTGTTCCTGAGAATCTGCGGCAGCTAATATGAGCCAAAATGAATGTTTCCACTCGTTGTCGTTGCGATATACTTCCATTTCCATGAACAAGTGCCATGCCTTGCTGGTGCCCATCTGGCAGAGCACCTCCATGCCGCGATCATAAAGCTCATAATTTTCAAGGTCATATTGTTTTTTGCTGAAGCTGTAAACATATTCGGCCATTTCATCGCTTTTCTCCAGCAACCCCAAGGAAGTTATTGCCTCGATTTTACCGCCCTTTGTCATGGCATTTTGGAAGACCAGGTGCGCCAATTGCCGGTCTTCAACTGTACGGGCCAGCACCGCCAGGCATTCCTCTGCGAGCTCGGGCATCGACTCCAGGCAGGATGACTTGCCAGTACTGTCTATGGGTGGCCAAATTCCAAGCTCAGTGAGCAGGTTGACGCACTGCTGCTGACGTCCTTGGATGACTTCTTGCAGAACCGGGTGTAAAATCCGCTCACCAGGCTTCAGCTTTTGAACGCCATCGTCATACCAGAAAAGGCCTGATAGCTCCTCTGGAACTCCATCATCACCCGGTTGCATTCCAGTCTGCTCCGCAAAATCAATGACGAAAGCGTTAATGGCCTGGGCAATTCCTTTACGTCTGCTACTTGTAATGTCGGTATTGTCGGAAATGTACACCCGGTAGCCTATCAACTTGTAATCGGAATTGACACAGACCAATTTTCGTGCCAAAACCTGACCATTAGCATCCACGGCGAAAACTACTGCTTTGTTGGCATCGTATGCGTTGGCCAACACAGAGTCACAGTTAAACTTGTCTAAGCTCAGGCACGTCCCAAAGTAACTTCCCATCAGAAAGATTCGGAACGGGTCGGAGGAAACACAAATCTTGATAGGCAACCCATCGATGTCAACCTCACAAGTCTCAGGACAAAACCAGGCTTTGATATTGATCCTGTCTGATGCCTCTTTTACCCAGCCGTTGTTGCGGGACAGGTGCTGACGATAGTCCGCCCCGTGCTGCTTCCATCCATCAACCAGCTCATAAAAGGATCCCCGGGGCTTCTCTTCCAGTCCCCTTGACCAGACAATGATAGCCGTTACCTCGTCTTTGGTAAGGAAGGTTGGCGGCGTGCTGCCAAATTGCCGTGCCCATATACGTTGTGACTCTCGCCAAGTCAGGTGACTTACCGCCTCAAGTGCAGTATGTGCGCACACCTCACGCAGATGTTTAAGCAAGCGTCCCACTGCAGGTTTATGCGACACACAGTCACGGGTCTCAAATAACTCCAGCTTGGCAGTCGCTTGTTTAAACAGTTGACCTGCATCACGCATCTTGCGGAGATATTCGATTTGTTGCCGCTGCCGATCAGCCTGATTGAGCATTTTGCTCACGGTTTTTGGCAGAGTTGGTTCCTTGCCACACAGCTCCTGGTAATAGCTCAGCTGGGACAGCCAGGGATAAACCTCGGGAGGTGCATCGCCAACAAGAGTATTCAAAACATCCGTTTTGGGCGGCTTGGCCCAAAGTTTCACTTTCGCCCGGAAATTTGGGCTGGCGTTTGCCAGGATCAGCAGGTGAAACAGGCTGTTCCATGCCCATCGGGCAAGATTGAGGTTCAGGGTTCCCGTCTCAAGCGATTGCAGCCACATCGCAAAGGTCTTGATGATGTCCATGCTTTTTTTCTTGCACACCAACTCGACAAGGTTGTACAGATTATTGTCGCCATCCTTTAGGCTGTCGATTGTCAGCCCGGCTTTTCCCAAGGCAGAAATCAGACTGCGAAACGGCTGTGGCGACAGGCCTGCTTCGGCAATCTTGTCCGCTAGGTGGTACCTCAAGTTCTGAAACGTCCAGAGGATACTGTTGACATCTTCCCCGTTTACCAGAAACTTGCGGGTAATTCTGAAAAAGTCATAATGTATGCTAGGCATGTCCTGCAATGCGCAAAGCAATTTCTCATAGCCTGTCTTCAGGTGTTGATCATAAAGCTCCCAGATGGCGTCGATCCGCATATCACCTATCCCGCTCTCGCCATTGGAATGAAACAACCATTCCGGCAATGGTGCAGTTGCCCCGTCGGTTGCGCACAGTATCGCGGCTGCAACAACAAGCTGAGGCGGAAGTAGCAAGTGATTATTTGCGGCTTTGATGCAATTGTCGATGATGCTCTCGATGTGAAAATCACGGGCGCGCGAAGGAAGGCTGAAATCGAATTCAACGCGGATGTCCATTGGAATGCTGTTAACGATTTTGCGGACAGCATTCGCAATTGCTTTCGCGGAAAGGGAATCGGCTCGTTTCTGCAAGGACTTGAGGCGTGGGAGCACACGGGCAAAATGTTGTCGCTTTTCGTACTGGCTTTGGCTTTCCGTAAAAGGCAACAGTGAATGGTGAAACCGAATTCCAGCTTTTTCGCCAGCGATCCAGGCTACCAGCTTCTCTAGCCAGTTCCACAGGGACTCGACAAAAGGAACAGAAATACCATTGCCGGATTCAGTGATATTGACGCGGACGTACGGAGCACCATCTATCGGGATTCCCGCTTCATATTTGCGGTAGATATCCCAGAGTCATTTCGAGGTTGTGCGAGATGCGCTCGACCTCGTCCTTCCACTGCTGGAACTTCTGACGCCTTTCGCTCGTCTTTGCCTTGGGCTTCTCATAGTCATCAATGATTTTGCGCCATTTCTGAAGTCCGCGTCCCCAGGCACTCAGATTTTCATTGTTCATGGGGATGATCCCGCTGGGATGAAATCCCAAATCCAAGGGGGTAGGAACAGCGGAATCTTGCGGTGGTTCCGTCAAGTCGGCCAGGCAGCTGCGGAGCTTTTGGAAATCAGGAGAACCTGAAACCAGATAAATCCCGTTGCGCGATATGAATACACGGTCTGTGATTTGACGCGCAAGATCCATTGCCCGACGGGCAATTTCTTCGTCTCTCGGTTGGGTTATTCGCTTGGCCATTCTTAATCACAATTGCGTAATGCCAGGCAGGTATCCGCATCGATGAATTAAACTCTTGGAAAAGTATGCACTGCCGTTGATTTTGTTCTGCCGTTTAACTTGCAGCTTGGCAAAGAAATCATTTTAATACTCATAGAACAATATAACGCAGGGCGTTTGCATTGTAAAAGGCAAAAACTTATCATGTTATTTTATGTAACTGGACAATGCAAGAGAACTTTTTTTATGTACCACGTGAGCTTACTCTTTCAAGTCATCAAATCTGCCGAGGGATTTCGGATCCGATAAAAATATTTTTTCTTCGGCTACTTCGTTTCAAGTGCACAGCTTGAATAGATTGGCATTTGCAAAGTCGCGAATTAGGTTGGGCATCCATCTTGAATTCTGCCGTTGTTCTGTCATCTTAGGATTTTACGAATTGCTTATTTCATGTTCGGCATGTCAAAAAATTGGACAGGTTAAGGAGATTTTTCGATGCGCAGGATACTTTTAGGAATGCTGGGTTGCCTGGCGGTCTTTGGCATGGAGATTGGGTTTACCGAGTCTGGCGGAATATCGTCGATTAGATCATCTGGTGTCCGCCTTGGCTTGTCGGGACCTGGCGGTTTCTCAGTTTGGGAGTACGAGGTTGCTTCAGGCAAGATGGTTTCGCTTCTCAAGGAGGATTTTTCGGGTGACGAGAGTTGGAAGCCTTCGAATCAGGGGCGTATTGACGAGAAGGCTGGTTGCGAGCGGCTTTTCGAGGACGGGAAGGCATTCGTCAGATTCGGGAGCGGCGAGCGGTACGGCCATGGGTGGCAACCGTCCATGCCGATTGCCGTCACGGCAGGCTCGCGTCTGGAAATCGCCTTCCACGGGAGGGTTCCAAACAAAACAAGCAGCTTCATCATCTACGTCAAAGCGTATGACAAGGAAGGGAAGGACGTGACGCCGGATGTCGGCGCTCCTTCCGGATGGGGGTACTCGATCTACACCAAGACCCACTACATCGCCAGCAGGCACCTGAAAACAGTCAACCAATGGGAGCAGGTTCCCTTGGACTACCTTGTTCCCGAGGGAGTCCATGCCATCCTGCCAGTAATTTGCCTATGGAGAGGCGACTATGCGGACTGTACCGCCTTTGAAACCGTGGTCAAGGGAACAATAAAGCGACGACAAGTCGATTTCGACAAGTGCGAACTCAAGTCGGATGCGGAAAGCAAGAACGTCACCTTGGGGATGACCAGCTCCAAAAGCCAACTTGAACTCAAGGCGGTGATTCGCGGTACGAATGGTCGGGTGGATATTGAGGCGACGGTTTTTGATTGTGCCAATCCGCCAAGGCCGAGGGCGCTGGGCGTCGATTTCTCGTTGCCTGTCCAAATCGAAGGCTGGAACTGGCATCCCAATTGGCGCGAGGACAAGGCGATCAAGGCGGATTCAGCGTTTTCGCAGGTGGTGACCGTGGGAAGCCAACCTGTGTCGGAATACCCCTTTACGTCCGTGTCGAAGGATGGCATTGGGATTGCGTTGGGGACTCCTTTCGACGCTCCTGGGTACGAGCATCGGGTTGTCAGCAAGGATGGGATTGTCAGCAGGACTGCCGTTGGGATGCTTCCGATCTCAGGCAAGTCACGTCCTGCGCAGATTCGTCTTGTAGCCTTTTCGTTTGGCGGGACTTGGGGATTCCGTTCTGCGGCACGTCAGTACTATGCTCATTTTCCTGAAGGCTTTGCTTCCCGGACCGAGGTTGAGCGCGAGGGGTGCTGGCTGTGGCCTGTCGCGCCATCGAAATTGCCTGAGAATCCCGGTGATTTCGGACTTGGTTTTTGGGAGGCGAGCGCGACTGTCGGGAGGCGACCGGCTGAAATTGCGCGTGCCCATGAAATCGGCTTCGGCGTCTATCCATACACCGAGGCGTGGGGGATGAGGCAGAAGATCGCCGATCCTGGTCCAAGGCCGGCAGACGATCCAGAGGGCTGCTTGGTGGAACTCCAAAAGTGGCCCGAGGATGAGCAGGCAAAAGAGATTTGGTTTGACGCCCCAAGGCATATCGCCGCCAAGGCGGCGCTCAATTCGCTTCCCGTTACCCCGGAGGGAAAACACCCCTATGCGGTCGATCAGTACGACAGCTGGTTCCATTGGTGGAGGACAAACCCAGATCCTAGGATTCCACAGCCAAACAGGGCCTCAATCTGCTGGGACTATACCATCGCGCTCAATGACAAGGACATCGATGGAGTCTATCTCGATAGCCTTAGCTACGGTTTCGCGTCGATGTACCTTAATATAAGACCAGAACATCTGGCGGTGATCGACGAAAACCTGACTTTCGATGCCAATTCAGGGATGCCGTGCGCCGATGGAATGCAGCACCAGGTCGCTTTCGTCAAATGGCTGGCAGGCAAACTCCATAAGAATGGACAGAAACTCTTCGGGAATATCTTCGGAATTGCCCATCGGTTCAACGCCCCGCTCATTGACATTTTCGGCAGCGAGGTTGGAAGCTGGGGCGGCAGGCGTCCTCTCAAGTGCGTCCAGTCCGACGCCGAATCTTGCCTAAAGAGGTTTTACGCCTACAGGCGACCTGTTTCCAATCTCCTCCAGGAAGGCAGCTACACCAAGCCAGCTACGGAGCTGACGGCTGAAGAGGTCGCCAGATACGTCGAACACCAGATGCTCTATGGATTCTATCCGGGGATCAGCACGATTGGCGGAGAGGAGGCGCCAGGCTACGCCAAATGGAAGCGATACTTCGGGCCGACAAGGCAATGCAATCGTGACAGGGAGCTGTTCAAGCAGGCTGTCCCGCTGATCAGAAGACTCAATAAGGCAGGGTGGGAACCCGAAACACTCCTCAGATGCGACAGCCAAGACGTCCTCATTGAACGATTCGGCAATCCCCAAGGACAGGAAATCCTCTTTACCATCAGAAATGAAAGCGACAAGACCACCACGGCGAAACTCGTCCCCGATCAAACGCTCCAACTCAAAGAACTCATAATCGTCTATGGACAAAAAGACGCAATCCGACATGGTGAAGCAGGATGGAGCGCGGAAGTCCAGCCGAGAAGAACAGTCGTCGTCATCGCCAAGTAGTCGCCGCAACGAGTCAACAGATCACTTTTGTTTCAGCAGGGGCTTGAGGTATTGTCCGGTGTAGGATTCCGGTGTTGCGGCGACTTCCTCGGGGGCTCCTTGTGCGACGATCGTTCCACCTAGGTTTCCGCCTTCGGGACCAAGGTCGATGATATGGTCCGCGACCTTTATGACGTCCAGATTGTGCTCGATGACAAGTATGGTGTTGCCATGGTCACGAAGGGCTTGGAGGACATTGAGGAGCTGTTCGATGTCCGCGAGATGGAGTCCTGTAGTTGGTTCGTCTAGGATATAGAGTGTATGTCCGATTGGTTTTCGCGCCAATTCCGTAGCGAGCTTGACCCGTTGCGCTTCGCCGCCGGAGAGAGTTGTCGCGGGTTGACCCAAGCGGATGTATCCGAGTCCGACGGCCTTCAGTGTGTCGAGCTTCGACTTGACTTTAGGGATATTGTCGAAGATTTCAGACGCTTGGTTTACGGTCATGTCAAGGACTTCTGCGATTGTCTGTCCTTTGAATCTGACGTTTAGCGTTTCCCTGTTGTATCGTTTCCCGTGGCATTGTTCGCATGGGACGTAGATATCGGGCAGGAATTGCATTTCGATTTTCTGTATTCCATCTCCCTTGCATTCCTCGCATCGTCCTCCTTTCACGTTAAAGGAAAATCTTCCAGGTGCGTATCCTCGCATTTTCGCGTCGTTGGTCATGGCGAAGATTTGCCTGATCGTATCGAACATTCCAGTATAGGTTGCTGGATTCGACCTCGGTGTTCTTCCGATTGGCGATTGGTCGATGACGATCATCTTGTCGATGTGCTCCAGTCCCACAATATCCTTGTGTTTCCCAGGCCGTTCGGTTTTGAGGCCGAGTTTTTGGCAGATTGCCCGATTGAGGATCCTGTTGACGAGGGTTGATTTTCCCGACCCCGAGACGCCTGTGATGCAGGTAAAGGTTCCCAGCGGGATGCTGACGTCAATGTTCTTCAGGTTGTTTTCGCTTGCGCCCTGGATCGTGATCTTGTTGCCGTTGCCGGGCAAACGCTTGGCAGGAAGTGGAATCTGGCGCGTGACGTTGAGGAACTGTCCCGTGATCGACTCCTTGCATTGGGCGACCTCTTCGGGAGTGCCTGCGACAACAAGATGCCCGCCCTTGATTCCCGCGGCGGGACCAAGGTCGACTAGGAAATCAGCCGCCTTCATCGTATCGATGTCATGTTCGACGACGATGACGGTGTTTCCCAGGTTCCTGAGCCTGGCGAGGGTGTCGATCAGCTTGTTGTTGTCCCTTTGGTGGAGTCCGATTGAAGGTTCGTCAAGGATGTAGAGGACTCCCACGAGACCGGAGCCGATTTGCGAGGCCAGTCGAATCCGCTGCGCCTCGCCGCCTGATAGCGACCCTGATTCCCGGTTCAGGGTAAGGTAGTTGAGTCCAACGGACCTGAGGAAGCCGAGTCGTGCCGAGATTTCCTTGATCAGGTCTTTTGCGATCGTTTGCTTTGCGCCTTCGAGTTTCAGGTCGTTGATCTGTTCGAAAGCCTTGTCGATGGACAGCGAGCAATACTGGTGGATGTTCAGGTCGTCTATGGTGACGGCCAGGTATTCCGGCTTGAGTCTAGCTCCATTGCAAGCTGGGCAGGTGACGAAGGTCATCTGCTCGCGCAACCTGTCGCGCATCTCGTCGGATTCCGTTTCGGAGAATTTTCTGAGCAAGTTGGGGATGATTCCTTCGAAAGGCTTTCTCCACTCGTTCATTTTACCTCTCATGTAATAGTCGAAGACGACGATTTCGTCTCCCGATCCATTGAGCAGGATATGTTGGATATTATCCGGGAGGTCTTGCCATGGAGTTGTCAGTGAGAAATCGTAGTGTTTGGCAAGGCATCTCAGGTAGTGGTTGTAGAGGAGGATTTGCCTGTGTCCTCCTCGTCTCCAGAGTGGGATTGCTCCGTTCTTGATGGAGAGCTTTGGATCTGGGATGACTGCTTCCGGGGTAAAGATCAGCTTGGCGCCGATTCCGTCGCATACGGGGCATGCCCCATATGGGTTGTTGAAGGAGAAGTTCCTTGGGAGCAGTTCCCCGAATGAGAGGTTGCAAGTCGTGCAGGCAAGGTGTTCGGAGAGCTGTTCTTCGCTCCAGCCGGATTTTTGGTTTGGGTCTTCGACGAGCAGGTTCAGGATCCCGTCGCCTTTTTTAAGTGCGAGTTCGACGGAATCGGTCAGCCTTGTTTCGTTGGTCTTGCCTGTGACCAGCCGATCGACGACTGCTTCGATCGTATGGCGCTTTGTCTTGGCGATTTTCGGGATTTCGTCCAGAGAGTGGATTTCGCCGTCAAGCCTGATCCGGGCGAAACCGTCCTTTCGGATTGCGTCGATGATTTCGGCGTGTTCTCCTTTTCGTCCGTTGACATAAGGCGCGAGCAGCATCATCTTGCGTCCTTCCGGGAGTTCGAGGATTTGCCTGCAAATGGCGTCTGCGGACTGGGGGTGGATCGTCCTGCCGCATTTAGGGCAGTGCGGCGTTCCCACATGGGCGTAGAGAAGACGGAGGTAGTCGTAGATTTCAGTGGTGGTTGCGACGATTGACCTGGGGGAACTGGATGCCGTTCTCTGCTCGATGGCGATGGCGGGGGAAAGGCCTTCGATGTGGTCAACCTGAGGCTTTTGCATTCTGTCAAGGAAGAGCCGGGCGTAGGCGGATAGCGATTCGACGTATCGCCGCTGTCCTTCGGCATAGAGGGTGTCGAAGGCAAGCGACGATTTGCCCGATCCGCTGAGTCCTGTGATGACCGTCAGCGAGTTCCTTGGGATTTCCAGGTCGAATCCCTTCAAGTTGTGTTGTCTTGCCCCGAATATTTTGATGGCGTCTGGCATGGTGGTTTGCTTGGGTCTAAATTGCAAGCGACCTGGTTCACGATTTGTTCGAGTGACCAGGTCGCAGTGGGATGTCTAGTTGTAGGATTAGCCCTTTCGGTTGTCCTTGACTCGGACGGCCTTTCCTTCGGTCTTGGGGAGCGATCCCGGGGGGACGAGCTTGACTAGTGGGGTGAACAGGATCTCGTCGCTGAGTTCCCGAGCGATTTTATGCTGCAGGGTTTTGAGCTGGGGATAGTCGTCGGTAAAGAAATCCGGATGGAGTTCAGCTTCGACAAGCATGGTATCTCCCTCGGGGGTTGCATCTAACGTAATGAGGTAGTCGTTTGCGACATTGGGGATTTTCATGAGGATTCGTTCGATTTGAATCGGGAACACATTGCATCCCTTGATGATGAACATGTCGTCCGAGCGTCCCTTGATCCTATCGATGCGCCGCGCAGTTCGTCCGCATTTGCAGGGTTCCGCGATGATCCTGGTGAGGTCTCGGGTTCTGTATCTGATGACGGGCATTGCCTGCCTGTCTAGGGTTGTGATCACCATTTCTCCGATTTCGCCTTCGGGAACCGGTTCCAGAGTCTCGGGATCGACGATTTCAAGGAGGTAGCAATCTTCCCAGATATGCATTTCGGCTTGGTATTGACATTCGAATCCGACTCCCGGACCGTTCATTTCCGTCATTCCGAAGGAGTTGAATGCCTTGCAGCCGAACATTTCCTGGATCCGTTGCCTGGTTTCCTCGGAATGTGGTTCGGCTCCGATGAAAAGTCGCTTGAGCTGCGTGTCCTTCTTGGGATCCAAGCCGTTTTCCAGGAAGACGGCGTGCAACCTGCCAAGGTACGACGGGACGGAGTGTGCGCAAGTGGTGCCGAAATCGCGCATCAGCTTGATCTGGCGCTTGGAATTGCCTGCGGCGGCGGGAATGGTCATGCAGCCGAGCTTTTCGGCTCCATACTGGAAGCCTAGGCCACCGGTGAAGAGCCCGTAGCCGCTCATGTTTTGGAAGATGTCGCTGGAGCGCGTGCCTGTGGCGAACATCGACCGCGCGACCAGGTTTGCCCAGGAATCCAGGTCGTGGCGATTATAGAGAACCGCGGCGGGATTTCCCGTTGTTCCCGAGGTGCAGTGCATCCTGACGATGTCGTCCTTCGAGCAAGTGAGCAAGCCGAAGGGGTAGTTGGCTCTCAGGTTGTCCTTGGTGGTGAAGGGCAGGCGCCTGATGTCGTCAACGGTCTTGAAATCTTCGGGCTTGAAGCCAATGTCGGCGAATACCTTTGAATAGAACGCCGACTGCTGGGCCCTGGCCAGGACCTTGCGCATTTTTTCCGCCTGTAGTTTTTCGAGTTCCTTTCTTGGAAGGGTTTCGACTTCGGGTTGCCAGAATGAGTTTTCCATGATGAGGTGCCTGCTGTGATGTGAATGGGACTAGTAGTAGCCGTCGAAAATTTCCTTGTTTTCGGGCTTTCGTAGTTTTTTTATGGCTGCGGCTTCGATTTGCCTGACTCTTTCTTGCGAGAGTCCCAGTGAATCCGCGATGTTTTGCAGTGTTTCCGTATCTTCGCCATCGAGTCCGAATCTTTTGATGATAATGTAGCGTTCTCTTGGCGTCAGCTCGTCAAGCACCTTGTTGATCGAGGATTTCAGGGATGCTTCGTCGGCGACCTGCAGGGGTTGCGGACTAGATTCGTCAGGGATGGTTTCAGCGATTTGCTTGTCTTCTTCCTGGTCGGCCTGAAGCGAAATCGGCTGTTGCGACATTTTGATGAGCGCCCGGACTCTTGCCTCGGGGAGTTTTAGGTCTTGGGCTATTTCCTCCGGGGTGGGCGTCTCTCCATTTTCTTGGAGGAGGCGCTGCTCTGCGGCCTTGATGTCTCTGATTTGCTTGAGCGTATTCGCGGAGATTCTGACGACCCTGCTATGGTTGGTAATCGACCTTGTGATCGCTTGCTTGATCCAATAGGTCACATACGTGGAGAGTTTGTGTCCCAGCCTGTAGTCGTAGTTTTCGACTCCTTTCATCAGTCCGATGTTGCCTTCTTGGATCAGGTCGGAGAAGGACAGGCCGGAGTGATGGTATTTTTTCGCGATTGAGATGACGAGCCTGAGGTTTCGTTCCACCAGGATATTGGCCGCTTCCTGCTTGAGCTTGAGCAGGTTGTCCAGTTTCGCGCTGAGCGTTTCCCAGGCGCTGTCCGAAATGAACAGCCGTCTTACGTCGTCATCCTTTAGGTTTTCCAGGCATTCGTTGGTGAATAATTCCCTTGTGTTGAGGATTTGGAAGATGGCGAAGAACTCCTTGGCATCCTTGGGGTTCTTCAGGTCGAGGTCCTTGACTTGATCCAGAACGGAGTCCATGACCTTTCGTATGTCATTATCTTCTTGTGTATCAGCGAGTTCCAAGTAGTTGCTTATACGAAGGTCGTATTTTTTCTCGTTGAGTTTCAGCAGTTCATGGAGAATGAGCCCAGGGTATTGGTCAACAAGTTTCTTGAGTTCGATCTTGCATTCCAGAAATTGCCTTGCATAGACGACGACTTCGTCCGGGGTGAGCCTGGGAATCCCGCCCACTTCACAGATGTACGCAGATTCGACTTGCCTGTTCAACGCACGTTGCTTCCCGTCCACCGGTAGATTGCCGGGGGAAATTGGTGAAGAGGCGTTGATGGGGTCGTTGGTATTCAAAATCGTAATGCCACAAGGGCGGAGCTATAGAATGACTTTTGCCAGAATGTACGCCATAACGGAAAGAATGGCGATGAATGTAGCGCACAGGCCGAGCATCAGGTAGTACATCCCCTTAGAAGCGCCGGGATCTTTCCTGTTGGCGGCCGCATTGCTTGAGGCGATAGAAGCATGCGATGAGAACCGGATGCCCTGGACAAGTTTGACGGGCGTGTCCGCCATCACGATGACATCGTCAGGCTTGATGGTGACTGGCTCCTCGCCAATTTCCTCGCCGTTGATGTAGGAGGGATTGTCCGGGTTGACGTTTTGGTAGGTGACTCTGTTTTGCAGGACATTGATGTAGGCGTGGATACGCGAGACGTCCAGCGTCCTGACAGTGACGTAGTTGTCATTTGACGCACCGACGGTATTGAGTCCTGGCCAAAGCACCGCCCTGTTCTGGCCGTTTTCGGTTTGAGCTTCCCAGGTCAGGTCGTAGCTGGATGGTTTGGCGGTTGCTCCGACGCATAGGAAGAGCCTGGTAAATCTGAAAACCGAGCCTTCCGTTAGGTCCGCCGTGGTCATCTTCACCCCATCCTTGTACATCCCGTAACGGCTTCTATTGGTGACAGTCCACTTGAAAGCCTGCCTTTCAATGTCAAGATGATGTCTTGACACAGAAGTATCTGCAACGGTTCTGAGGCTGACAGAGCACTTGGACGATCGCCCAACGGTGATGATGGCGCCAAAATCGTTTGTGTTGAAGGCTGCAAGCTCGGTACCTTGTGCGTTGTAGATGCGGCATTCAGGCATAATTTTTAATGGTTATGCGGTTGAACCGTGGGTTAGGATTTATTTCAAATGGATTTCGATTTTCAATGGTCTGTGGTCCGAGGCGAGTGGTTCCTGTACGACTTGGATATCCTCCAGTTCCCAGCTGTGGGCTGGTGCGATGAAGGCATGGTCAATTTCACGGCTTGGTTTCGGAGCCGGGAACGTGGGGAGCGGTTTGCCCTTGGTAACGTACTTCCAGGATTTCGTCAATTCCAGGAAGGTTTCGGAGTTTGGCGTGCAATTGAAGTCGCCGACGAGGATCGCAGGAAGGCCGTCCAGCTTCTCCATCCATCCGGCGATGATTTTGGCGGATTCGATTTGATGTTGCTGCTGCAGGTCGAAATGCGTGTTGACGAAGACGAATGGCTTCCCTTCTTTCGTCTTGGTTTGTATGGCTAGGAGCGTCCTGGGTTCGGCGCCGGGCAACGGAATGTGGGAATGCATGGTGGCATCCGGATCCCTTGCCAGAATCGCTATTCCGTATTCGCCTCCTTGGAAAGGAATGGCCTTGCCGAAGAAAGGCTTCATGCCCGTCAGTGAACCCAGAGTGGTCGCTTCGTCAACGAGTCCCGAACGCTTGGCATTCAAGTCCACCTCCTGCAAGCCGACCAAGTCAGGGGCTTGGCGGTTGATCGCGTCCGCCGTCCTTTGCAGATCCAGCTTGCCGTCCATGCCGGTGCCGTGGCGGATGTTGTAGGATAGGATTGTAATCGGTTTCGTATCCATGTTCTTGTTGTCTTGCGCCCTTGCGATCCCTGCCAATGACAGGCAAAGCAAAAGGACGCCGGCAGCCCTGCGTAGAGTCAACATTCGTCCAGCGCCTTCAGGTCTGCTGCAATCGCTTGCTTGACGTGGTCCTTGATGCTTTCAAGGTCAATCAGGCTGAAATCCTTGCCTTGGTCGCGACGCTTGAATTCAACCTGGTTGTTCGCCAACGTCTTCGGGGAAATCGTAATCCTGAAGGGAACGCCGATCAGGTCCGCATCCGCAAACGCAAACCCGGCCTTTTCGCCCCGGTCGTCATAGATGACCTCGACGCCATCCGCCATGAGGTCGTCGTAGAGCTTTTGGCAAGCTTCCTGGACTTGAGGCTGGTTGTGGTTGAGTCCGACGATATGGACATGGTAGGGGGCAATCGTTATCGGCCAGATGGGACCGTAGTCGTCATGGCACTGTTCAACCACGGCTGCCATTGAACGTGCGACGCCGATGCCGTAGCATCCCATGATCATGGTCTTGGACTTGCCATCCGCATCCAGGTACTTGCAGCCCATGGGTTCGGAATATTTGGTGCCCAATTGGAAGATGTTTCCGACTTCGATGCCCTTGAGCATCTGGAGCGGCTCTCCTGTGACTGGGCAGGGATCGCCTTCGCGTACGGTGGCGATGTCGTCCACGACTATGTTCGCCTTGGCGTCGTCGTCAACGTCCCTGGCGTAATTGAAGTTGAGGCAGTGGTAATCCAGCTTGTTTGCTCCGACGACCAAGTTGGAGGACTGGGCTGCGGAGTGGTCGATCACGATTTTGATCTTGTCCGAAGGTTTGATGTTGAGCAGCGACGCGAATCCTGGGACTGCCCCGGCGTCCTCGATCATCGCGTCATTTGCGAATTCCAGTTCTGGAGACTGGATGATTTTCTTGAGCTTCGCCTCGTTGATTTCCAGGTCGCCTCGGATGCATGTGAAGACGAGGGTTCCATCTTGCCCCTTGTAGAAGACCGCCTTGCAGGTTTGCGAATGGTCGATGCCCAGGAAAGTCGCCAGTTCGTCGATTGTCTTGCAATTCGGGGTATGGACTTCCTGGAGTTGCTTTGGTTCTTCCTGGACGTAGGTGAGTTTTGAGGTTGCGATTTCCCTGTTGGCCTTGTATGAGCCGTCAGGCGAGACGAAGATCGTGTCTTCGCCGCAATCGGCAATGGCCATGAATTCATGGGATACCGCGCCGCCGATCATTCCTGAGTCGGAGAGGATTGAGATGCAGTTTTTAAGTCCAATTCTCTTGAATATCCTGGTATAGGCCTCGTGTTCTTGCTCGTAGTGTTCCTCGAGTGATTCCTGGGAGGTATGGAAGGAATAGGCGTCCTTCATGGTGAATTCCCGAACCCTGATCAGTCCTGCCCGAGGTCTGGCTTCGTCCCGGTACTTGGTCTGGACCTGGTAGAGCATGGCTGGGAGCTGCTTGTAGGAGGTGATTTCGGTCCTTGCGATCTGGACGACGGCTTCCTCGTGGGTCATGCCCAGCAACATCGGCTTCTCATTGCGATCCTTGAATCTGAGCAATTCCGCTCCGACCTTGTCGTAGCGCCCGCTTTCCTGCCAAAGTTCAGCCGGAAGCACGACTGGCATTTTGATTTCCTGCCCGCCAATCCGATCCATTTCCTCGCGGATGATCGCTGCAATCTTTGCAGTGATCCGTGTGCCCAAGGGGAGAAGGCTGAAAAGACCCGTGGAAACAGGGCGGCAATAGCCTCCGCGAATCAGGAAGATGTGCGAGATGGTTTGCGCGTCGCGTGGAGCTTCCTTCAGACGCTGGCCGATAAGTTGGGATAACTTCATAAAATAGGATGCCAATTGACGCTTGGCAGGCGTGAACACAACTATAAAAACAATTTCCCGGACGCAACGGGCGACCTAATGACGGATGGCAAAGCCATAGGGCTAAAACCATCTTTTAAATATAGTTGATAATTTCTTCAAGGCAAGATTACTTTGCTTTTTCGTGGAAAAATACAAAGGTGAGTTAGAGTTATGCCAAAGAAACTATATATTATCAATTTTCTGGAGAGATGACATTTGAGTTTGCATCGTGATTTGGCGTGAAAATCTGGTATTAGCTAGTAACGAGGTGTAGTCGTGTTCAACAGTGTCGAAGAGTTAATGTCCGCATTGGCGGCAGGTGAAATGATCGTCCTGACCGATGACGAGAATCGCGAAAACGAGGGCGACTTGGTGATGGCGGCCGAAAAGGTCACCCCCGAGGCGGTGAACTTTATGGTGACCCATGCCAGGGGACTTGTCTGCGCTCCGCTTCCACGTGCAAGGGCAGTCGAACTGGGCTTGCATGAAATGACCCGGAACACCGATCCGATGGGGACTTGTTTCACGGTCAGCGTCGATGCCAACGAAGGTACGACGACGGGTATTTCCGCCTTCGACCGCGCCAGGACGCTGCGCAGTCTTGCAGATCCCAAGTGCCTACAGGATGCTTTCCATTCGCCAGGGCATATATTCCCATTGATCGCCCGAGATGGCGGCGTGCTGGTTCGAGCAGGGCATACCGAGGCGGCCGTTGACTTGATGAGGTTGGCGGGGCTGGCGCCGTACGGAGTCATCTGCGAAATCCTTAACGAAGATGGCTCGATGGCGCGTTTGCCGCAATTGGAGGAATTCTGCGCCAGTTGGAACCTGAAACTGGGGAACGTGGCCAGCGTCATCGAATTCAGAAGGCGGACGGAGAGCTTGGTCGAACGCGTCGAAACGGTCAAGTTGCCGACGCCGCACGGCGAATTCGATCTCCATTGCTTCGTGGCTAAGCACGATGGGCGCGAGCATTTGGCGCTGGTGTATGGAGATGTGTCTGGACGCGAGGATGTTTTGACCCGCGTGCATAGCGAATGCCTGACGGGCGACGTCCTTCATTCGTTGCGCTGCGATTGCGGCCAGCAATTGGAGGCGGCGATGCGAAAGATCGTCGAGAATGGTTCAGGCGTCTTGGTTTACATGCGGCAGGAAGGTCGTGGGATCGGATTGGCGAACAAGCTTCACGCCTATCATTTGCAGGAACAAGGACTCGATACGGTTGACGCCAACCTGAGGCTTGGCTTCGCAGCCGATCTTCGGGAATATGGGATCGGCGCCCAAATCCTGCGGAATCTAGGCGTGAAAAGCATCAGGATCTTGACGAACAATCCAAAGAAACTGGTAGGGCTGGAAGGGCACGGATTGAGCGTGACAGGCAGGGAACCTTTGGTCATCCCGCCATCCCCTTTCAATGAAAAGTACCTCCAGACAAAAAAGGACAGAATGGATCATATGATCTAAAGGACAAGCGACAGTACGAGGTGACACGATGAACGCTGAAGTCAAATGCTATGAAGGAACACTGAACGCAAAAGGTCTGAAATTTGGTATCGTTTGCGCAAGGTTCAACGAATTCTTCACATCCAAGCTCCTGGGCGGAGCCTTGGATTGCCTGCTTCGACACGGAGCGGGTGCCAAGGACATCGAGACCGCATGGGTTCCTGGATCCTATGAAATCCCCTTGACCGTACAGGCAATGGCAGACATCGGAAAATATGACGCCATCATCGCGCTGGGAGTCGTCATCCAAGGATCTACGGCGCACGCCAACTACGTCAACGCCGAAGTCTCCAAGGGACTGGCGCAAATGTCGCTCCAATACAAGATCCCCGTGATCTACGGGGTCGTGACCACGGAAAACATCGAACAGGCAATCGAACGCTCCGGAAGCAAGGCGGGAAACCGAGGCTCAAGCGCGGCAGAAACGGCCATCGAAATGGCCAACCTGATGAAAGCGCTCAGATCCTGATGGCTTCAATGAGATCCTGGAGAGCAATCGTGTACCGACGTGACAAGGAGACCAGTGCCTGATGGACGGGGATTCAAAAAGAAAATCTAGGAAGAAAAGACGCGGCAAAGGCGGGCCACACAAGGAGCGTACCTACGCCAGGATCTGCGCGTTGCAGGCGCTCTATCAGCTGGAAAGCATCCAAGCCTGGGAATTTGCAAGCGACCTCCAGGAGAACCTCAAACTTCTCCTGTGCGACCTGCTAACGGAATATCCCGCGTTGTCGCCAATTGACATTGAAAGCGCCATCGCGGAATTCCAGGCTGCCAAGGCAACCGCCGAAATCGCAACCGATGATGAAGATGACCTGAAAGAAGACGATACGATCCTGGTCATGCCCGACGACGAAGATACGATGGAAGTCCAGGAAATCGTCCTCGATGACAACAGCCAAAATGCATGGCTGGCAACTAAGCTCCAAAACTCCTTCGACTATATGGTCAAGCTGGTCGAGGGAGTCTGCGCCGAACACGATACCATCGATGACTGGATCGTGAAGGCAGCGACAAACTGGAGGCTGGAACGAATGGGACGACTCGATCGTTGCCTCATCAGGCTCGGTGCTTACGAAATGATGCGGTGCGACAATGTCACGCCCGCAATCGTCATCAACGAAGCCGTTGAATTGGCCAAGCTCTTCGGACAAGCCGAATCACCGCGATTCGTCAATGGAGTCCTGGACAAGCTGAAAGTCATCGCCGGAAAGGAAAACGAAAAATCCTAAAAAAGCAGTTGACGGCATGAGACAGTCTATCGGCTAAACTAGATATGGGCATCCAGAGTACTCGTACTCAAGGGGAATCGCCGCTAAAGCGGCTAAACATGACAAAGCCCCAGTCGGACAGGTCATTCATCATTCATAGAGGTTTTCCGCGAGTCGATTGAGGAAGAGATCGATTTGCTCTTGGGTTGGAGAGTTTGGGGCAAATCTCAGTGAATCGAGTTCGTTCTGGAATGTATTTGGGAGCGATTCGTAAGGGATTATCTTGGTGATTTCGGCGAGTGCTTGCGGAGTTCTGGGGAGGTCGAGGATCTGTTGGGAGATAGGAGGGCTTGGTTGTCGGAACAAGATCGCGAGTCTGGCGATTGAGGCGAAGGCAAGGCTTGTGGCGATCGCCATGAGGAGGGCAATGGAGGCGTTGAGGGGTGAAGGCTGCGAAGGTTGTGGATGAGTCCAGGCAAGATTCAGGTGGGTGTCCGTGCTGGGCAGGATTGTGGCGAGGGTAATCGAGTGGTCTCCAATGTCGATGGATATGGATTTTTGGGTTGTTTTAAGCAGAAAGTCAATGGTTTGCGTCCAGTTGGGCTTGAAGGGATTTGCCGGGGCAAGCCTTTTGGGGGACGATTGATGCAGGATGACGATTTGATCGGACGTGATTGGCCTTGACAAGGTTGGAGTCCTGAAGGATTTCAGGTTGAGAGCGATGCTGATTTTGTCGCCGTTGTGAAGTTGCGTCGGTCCGTCAACTTTGGCTTGTACGATTATTGGGTTTTGATTTGTTGTCAAGGCGTGGAGAACGAGGACCGTTGCGAAGCATATGCAGGTCAAGTGGCAGGCGATTTTGAGAAGTTGAGCCGATGATGGCATCATAGTCGTGCGATTTCTTCGCGATTTAGTTTGATGATGTTGAGTTGATTAAGCGCCCAGATGCCGCAGAGGACTGCTTCGGCGGTATCGTCGGAGATTGGCGTTGCCGATCGAAGGTTGTTTGCTTTCAGAAGGCGATAGGCCAAGTTGAGGGCATATTGCTTTGCCTGTAGTCCGGTTCGTCGTTCCCTTTGCCAGAGGAGCTGTTCCCTCCAGGTTTCGGCTGTGGTTTGCATGATGGCCAGGCTGCGTTTTTCTGCGGCGTTGATCCAGTGTTTGGCAATGGTCCCCCCTCCCTCGATGACCAGGTGAGTCAAGGGCTTGATCTCGTCAAGTATGACGGGTATCGCCTTTTTCAAGGTGCCCATGTTGGGGAAGTTGGCGGATCTACAGCGGATGAGCTGCCCGTCATCTTGGAACCAAGCCAGTCCCGCCTTGAGTCCCAGGTCAATGGAGAGGAGGATCATAGTTTGTTCGTATTAGTGCATTCGATAGTCGAATATCGCAGGAACCTTTACGGATTTTGGGTCGAGGGTGATGCCATGTCGCTTTGCCTTTCCGACCTGGATCGCGATATAGAGGTCGGACATCGAGTTTTCGCCTTCCCTGATATCCGGGACATGAAGTCCGCCGTCTCCGAGGAGGAGGTCTTCAGCTTGTTCTAGCTGTCCGAGCTTTACGAGTGCCCTTGTATAGAGCATTACGCAGTATGGGATTTTTTGAAGTTCGTCGGAGAGGAGCTTATAAGTTGTTGCAAGTCCCTGGAAGTCTTCGATTTCCGAGAATGTCAGGAGTGTTTCCTTGGCGAGGGTCTCATCGTTGTTTTGTCGTGCGACTGCCTTTGCCATCGTGTATGCTGCCTGTTTTGTCCGGTTGGTCATCCTGTAGACGTTGGCGAGTGCGTAGAGCGCCCAGGGCGTGTCTTTTGCCTGTAGTGATTGCTTGATCGTGCTTTCAGCGCGCTCGTAGTCGAATCGGTAGAAGTAATTGATTCCGAGTTGGAGTAGTGCGTGCCAGTTTGCGTGATCTGCTTGTTCGACTGTGTTTTTGAGCTTTTCGAACCATTCGTCTTGAACGATGTACGAAGGTGGCGGTTGGCTTGGATCCCTGTCCGGGAGGAAGCCGAATTCCAGGAGGTTGGCCCAATCCTGTTGCGACTCCTGGATTTCACCGAAGTCCAGATGGTTGGAGAACGGGGTGTTTGCACGGAGCCTTTCAAGCGCTCCCCAGCCCGATCCGTCCGTCAGTTTCTTGGCCGGCTTCTTTGCGAAGGACTCGCTGGTGCGCTGGAGGATTTCGTCAAGCCGATGCCGTGGGAGGTCGTTTTGCAGTGTTGTTGCGACTTCTTCGACGGCTCCGTCCCATTCGCCGAAGACCTTGTCCGGATCTGTTTGGATCGGTCCGTAGGCTTCGAGCCATTCCCATGCTGTCCTGGGAGGCATGGGCATTGATTCGTACTGCGTTTTGCAGAGGCCTGCTTGGATCTCGACATATCCTTCGGCAGTTTCGTCAGTCAGGCAACGTTGCCAGCGTAGCCCACCTGGGCCTTGTCCCCAGACGAAGAGCTTTCGTCCCTGGAGCCTATCGGTGGAAGTATGGATGATTCCGTATCCGTCTCCATAGATTGAGGCTTCGAATTTGCGTTCGTTCTTGGGGATGTTGAAGAATTGGTCGTGGGAACGGTTGTAGTTGAATGGGATTGTGCAGTCGTATCCGTCTCCGTCCGGAAGCTTGATTTTTGTGGTTCCCTGCGATGCGACTTGCACGTAGGAGTGCGAATACGAGTCCTTTGCCGGGACGATGATCCGTTGCTTTTCGCGTTCGGGTACGGCGATGTTGCTCCACCAGTACATCGGCGTGACGTAGGGGCGGTCGTTCATGATCCTGACCCTGATGAAGAGGTGTTTTGAATCTTCAGGGAGGAAGGCGTCAATCTGGTAGGATACGGCCCTGCTTCTGCAGAACTCATACATTCTAAGCACGGGTGTGCCATCTTCGTCCTCGGTGACTGCCGTGAACAGCGGACTGCAAGTGAGGTCGTGGTGTCCAGTACGTCCGATGTTCCATTCGACGCCACCTGCGAGCCAAGCGTTTCTGATGGCGAAGTTCTGCGGCTTGAAGACAGGGTTGTTGGTCAGAAGCTCGCGTTTGGCCTGCTTGTCATACAGAGCCCAGAGTTTTCCTCCGACTTCAGGAGTGAACGTCGCCTTTAGGAATTTGTTTTCAAGGATGATTGCCTTGAGTTGCATGGCTTGGAACTGTGAACCGTAGCAATCTTGCTTTGTGTACGGGAGTGCATTGGCTTCCCTTCCGTACCCGATGAAGAGTTCGTCGTCTTCGCCCAAGCTGTTTGCCTGTGGCGTTCCAAGCTTGACGCTTCTCATTGACGGGAAGACGGCGTCTGGCTTGAGTGGGATGCCTGGCATCGTGATGGTTTCGCGTCGAAGAGTTGTGTTCGGTTTTTTCATTTTGCAGAAGCCCTTCTTGTGGTCAATGGTTGCGATCTCTTTTTTGTTGGAGTGTATTTGAAGCTCGCCTGAGTCGATCCTGGAGTTTGAGCGTTTCCTGGTCTTCGCCGGGTGGTTCGACGGTTGATTCGGGTATGATTTTCCTGGTGTTGACAATGGGTACGACCAGGTTTCCGAAAAGGAGTGCCTCTAGGCATGAAGATGCGCAGGACACTGCCGCGTCCGAGAAGAGGAGGAGTTCGTCGAGTTCGGCGGTGCTGACGATTCCCGGCGGGAATGGGGGGACGCATGAAGGGCAGCCACCGGGGCATGGGCATTCGTCGATGATTGTCTTGCAGAGCTTGAGCGCCTCCGTTAGGCGTTCGCAGATTTTCTCTGCGTATCCGACTCCTCCCTCGTGCGTGTCGAAAAGGAAGAGCGAGGACGTCCACCTGTCGTGTTCGTCTGTCGCCAATGAGATGTCCGTATCGATGTCCTGCTCGTCCGCCATGCAGAGCGAAGGCGCGGTTTTCTTGAGGATGTATGCGAGTCCGTAGAGCGCCGCGCCCAGCCAGCGCTTGTCATGTCGGTCCATCAATTGGATCCATTCCTTTGGCGGCCTTAGGGTCAATCCAGTCGTATCGTATTCAAATGGCGGGAGGGTTATCGGGCCGTATCCGATGTTTTCGTATGTCCGCTCCTTGATCTTCTTGTAGAGCTTGGGCTGTTTGTTGACGTGGATTTCGCCGAATTTCAGGTCTGCGTTCGGGAAGTCGATTTCCTCGATGATGCTTGTCAGCTCGACCCTGTTTTCCCAGGATGCCTCGGTATAGTAGTCCGCCTTGACCTTTTCGACGACGCAGAGTTTCTTGTCCAGGTCGAGTTCGAGGGACATGTACCGTTCGCCAAGGTGCTGGTAGATCGCGTCCTTGTAGAGCGTCCCCCTGGCTCCGATCGGGTCGATTTCCCCGATGACGACGCCATCGCACAGGATTTGGACGTTGTAGTCCGTCATTCCCCTGAGGTTGACTCCCTTAGACGGATAGTCCTGGAGCGCGTACCTGAGTGATTCGCCCCAGGGCTTGAGCGTATTTTGCTCCTGCAGGAGTTTGGTTGCGAGCTTTGCGGCTTTTGAGGTGAAGGCGGCATCCGCTTCGTCAAGCGGGTATTCGTATGCCGCGCAGGGGATGTGCTGGAGCACGATGTACGGGTTGTCCGCGGAGAGCCATGCTTGCTCGGAAGGCGTGTCAAGTATGAAGTCGGGATGGTTGACCAGGTATTGGTCTATCGGTGCGTCCTTTGCGGCGAAGACAATGGTCGCCTCGTGTCCCTTTCTTCCGACTCTTCCCGCCTGTTGCCAGAATGACGCAATGGTTCCAGGATGCCCTGAGAGGATGCACAGGTCCAGGTTTCCGATGTCGATTCCCAGTTCGAGTGCATTGGTGGTGATGATTGTATTGATGATCCCATTGAAGAGGTCGTGTTCGAGTTTTCGCCTTTCCGAGGGCAGCAGTCCGCCCCGGTACGGCTTGATCTTGTCTGCGAAATGTGCGTATTTCCCGTCGATGGTCGCCTTGTAGACTCTTTCGACTTCCTGTCTTCCCCTGCAAAAGCAGATTGTCCTGACGTTGAGTTCGGTTGCCTTTCTGATCAGCGGGATTGAGATGGAAGCCGGTCCTTTTCTGTAGGTTGCGCCGTCGTCCGCGGTAAAGATCGGGGGATTGATGCAAAAGAGCGTACGCCTTGGTCTTGGCGCTCCGTCCTTGAGAACGATCTTGAAGGGTTCTCCAAAGAGCGCCTGCAAGTGCTGGTCCGGATTTCCCACGGTCGCCGAGCAGGCGACGAAGGTCGGCTTGATGCCGTAGGTCTTGCAGATTCGCATCAGCCGTCTGAATACGTTGGCGACATGGGATCCGAAGCTCCCCCTGTAGGTGTGGACTTCGTCGATGACGATGTACCTGAGTCTTGAAAGGAATGATTTCCAGAGTCTCTGGTGGTTCGGAAGGATTCCCGCGTGCAGCATATCCGGGTTTGTGATGACGAAATCGGCGTTTTTCTGCAGGTTCTTCCGTTGTTCCTGCGGCGTGTCTCCATCGTATGTCCCGACTTTACGTTCCGCTTCGACGGCGTTCAGGAGTGCCGCGAGTGTCCCCTCCTGGTCTCTTGAGAGCGCCTTTGTCGGGTAGAGCAGGAGCGTTGAAAATGGCGCTTTTGCATTTGCGTACTCGTTGAGGATTGGGAGCAGGAAGGAGAGCGTTTTGCCTGAAGCCGTTCTTGAGACGATTGCCGTGTTGGCATTTGCCGAGATGGAGTCGAAGGCTTCTGCCTGATGGCTGTATAGTTTTGTCAATCCCTTTTCCTGAAGGATGTTCCGGAGCTTGGTGTTGAGCTGGTTCGGGAGCGGTTCGAATTCTCCATCGACGGGTTTCAGTTCCAGCTCGGCGGTGATGTTCTTGGCGAATGAGTTTTTGATGTAGTCCGTCAAGGGGGGCATGGTGGTGGCTCGTCGGTTGACAAGTGTGGAATTGTGCTAGATTAAAGCCTATTGGGCAGATTGTTGATGCCCTGAAGAGAAAAGATAGCGCGGGGGAGTGAAAAGTCTATGAATTGGTTGAAGAAAAAGGCGCTTCGTGCCTATGGAAAGCTTCGGCGAAGGTTGCGTCGCCTCCGGATGTTTTTCCATGTTCGCGCCGCGCATCTGCGTTTGGGACGGCACGGCGAGACGATGAGTTGCCGCGCCTTGTCTGAATTGGGTTTGGAGATATTGGATCGCAACGTACGCAATCGGCATGGGGAGATAGACATTGTCGCTCGCGACAAGGGTGTCTTGTGCTTCATCGAGGTGAAGACTCGCCGTCGAGGCAGTGGCTTTGGACGTCCTGCAGATGCCGTTGACCATCGGCGACAGGTTCGCTTGTCACGGGCGGCGAATCTGTACATGCGAAAATTAGGCGAGGATGTCGAGGTCCCCTATCGCTTTGACATCGTCGAGGTCCTTTACGAAGGTTCCAGGCTGGACGAGATCACGTATTTGCGTTCCGCGTTTTCGGACAGGACGGTGCGTCGCCGCTCGCAATCAGGTCGTGCGTACAGGTATTAAGGAGCCGTTAAAAAAATTAAGTTTACATTTCTGGTTTCTTTTGGCTGTCTTTCCCCCGTCCTGTTCAGTCGCGTATGCGCATACGCTCCTTTCAGGACAGTGGAAAGACAGCTCAAAACAATTCCGGAACTGTTGCCTTGATTTTTGAACAACTTCCAAGTAGCATATCATGGTATTTCCAATGATATTAAAATGCAACTGCCCGGCGCTCCCAGGGATGTCCCTAGGCTCGTCGGGCAGTTCATCGTGAATGAAAGAAAGGAATGCAAGTTTTTTTCGTTATGCCTTTCGTTCGATTTCTTCCGCTCGGATCTTTTCCTTTACGAGCATTGCCAGTGCTCTGTGGTAGGTGATGTTCGTGGTCTCTGCGATTTTCTTTGCGAGTGGCTTGATTTCATCTTCTTCGATGATTTCGATGATTTTGGCTATGAGGTCTTCAGTGACTGTAGGTCTGTTTGTCATGTCTGATTCAATTCCTGCTACGTTCATTGCGATAGTCGAAAAGTCTGGTGTTTCTCCTTCTCCGTAGAGGAGCCAGGCTATGGGAACGCCAAAATGTTTGCTGAGCGCGACGCCCAGCCCTCTGCTCATGCCGCCAATGCCGATTTCAAGTTTCGAGTAGTGTGAAAGGCTGATGCCTAATTCCTTGGCCATTTGGAACTGGGTTTTGTGCAGGTGCTTGCGGATGGCCTTGAGGCGCTTGCCGATTTCAGTGAGGTTGAAGTTGTTTGATTTCAACATTCTTGGAGACTCCTTCACGGGTATGGTGCATTCCGGATTGTAAAAAGACAGTTGCGAAATGCAATTGCGAACAAACCCATTTGCATTCACAAGGCGAATTGCATTTTCTATCTTTAAAATATCGTCATTTTCCAAAATTCCAAATGGATTTTTTAAGAAAAATGCGATTCTCCATGATTTTTCATTCATTTAGGAGTCGTTCAAAAATTAAGGCAACAGTTCCGGAAATGGTAACTTATTTTTTTAACGGCTCCTTAGGACATGGTTTATGCAAGCGATATTCTGCTTGCAAGGTGTTGTTTGTAGGCGTTCAAGTCAAGCCAGTTGAGTGCGACGTTGAAGGGCTTCCCGTTTACGTTGTCCTCCTTGGTAAATCCTTGGTCGTCAACAATCAGGTTGATCGTCTTCATTTCAAGCCATTCGGTCGAGTAGGCAAGGAATATCGCGACGGTATCGAAGAGGATTGAGGAGGCCGTTTCATCTGCCTGGTTCGGTTTTCCCAGCCAAGTCCTGAAGTTTTGCAGGATTGCGTTGGCAACGGGCGAGTTTGCGTTTTTGACAAGCTGGTAGAGTTCGCCGTCAAGCACGACTTGTGCGCATGTGTCAAGCGGAGTGATCGTCGCGGTTTTCCAGTTGGCCGAGAACACGGTTTGCGCGGCAGGTATGTTCTGCAACACATTCCATTCCGCGATGGCGCCGGGGCGTCCCAAGAGCTGCTTCCCAATGGAACCCGCCATTGCGATGAAGTTGGTCCTTTCCGCCAAGTCGGGCCTCCGCTTGACGAACTCCGCCACGTTGACGAGTGGACCGATGGCGATCAGCGTGGGGGCGTCCGTGCCTTCGACCGCATCAATCATCGCCTGGATGCCGTCGAAGTGAATCGTTCCCTTGTAGTCCGAGAGCTTGAAGCCAGTCGTCCAACCCCTTTGCTTTTCGAATTTTGGTTCCATGACCGAGGTGAGTCCGACTCCTACCGGAATGTGGTCGTTGTTGGTCTTGGTCAGGAATTTTGCGGCGATTTTTGCCCTGTAGGCGGTGTTTCCAGTTGCGGTTGTGACGAGAACCGTCTTGAGTTCCGGGGAGTTGAGCAGGAGTCCAAGTGCCCAGGTGTCGTCGATGTCAATGCCGATATCCGTGTCGAGGATGATGCTTTTCATGTTTTTTTGGTATAGTATTATTGCTTATGGATGGTCTTCGTCATTGTTTGGCAGTCGTATTATAATGGTGTAGGCCGCTTGTTTCCACAGTTTCCAGATAAATAATCATCGGATTGTTTCAACGGTAGATTTTGGGTGAAAAAAGCATAAAATCTCGTAAAGATTTCTTGCAATTCGGTAGAGGAGCAGTAACTTAAGGCTTTGTGACGCTTGCATCTCAGCGGAGAGATGACAGAGTGGTCGATTGTGCAGCACTGGAAATGCTGTTTACCGCAAGGTAACCAGGGTTCGAATCCCTGTCTCTCCGCCACCTTTTAAGCCATTCCCGAGAATTCCGGGGATGGCTTTTTTAACGCCGTCTTAGCATACGCGACTGACAGGACAGGAGAAAGGCGGCCAAAAGAAACCGGAAATGCAAACTAATTTTTTTAACGCCTCCTCAGCCTTGCCGCGAAGGCCCCGTCGTGGTCGGTCGTTGGGAGGATCAGTTGATGCTCTTCAAGGATGAAATCTTGGTTTCTTTCCAGGAATTTTTGGATTTGCGCCAGGTTTTCGTCATGTTCGATTGAGCATGTTGAGTAGACAATCCGGCCATTTTTCTTGATATATTTGGCTGTGTTGTCAAGGATTTTTGCTTGGATTTCCACGAGTTCGTCAAGTTTTTTATTTGAGAACGTCCATTTTGCGTCTGGCCTTCGCCTGAGCACTCCTGTGTTTGAGCATGGGACGTCGAGGATTGTGCCGTCGAGGAGCGAAGGGGGCTTGAACTCGGTTGCATCCTGCTGGGAGATGGAGGCGCATGTGAAGGGCTTGAGGTTTTCTCTTAGGGTGTCGAGCTTGTTTGGGTTGACGTCCGAGGCGAGGAGGATGCCGCAATCCTTCATCATTTCCGCGATGGCGACGGACTTGCCTCCCGGTGCAGCGCATGGGTCTGCGATGACTTCGCCTGGTTTGGGCTGGAGCATCGTCGGCGCCAGGAGCGTAGCTGGATCCTGGACGTAGAATTTTGTTTTTCCCTTGAGGATTTCCTTTAGCTTGGCACGTTTGGTGGTCGTGAAGAAGGCTTGGTCGGGCGCCCATGGGAAAGGCTGCAGTTTCTGCAGTTCCTTGGGAATTGTTGGATCCTTCTGCGGCGGAAAAGTCCTGAGCCTGAGACATGTGCTGGCTTGCTGGAGGATGTCGTTGGCCAGGATGGTTGTCTGCTCCTCGCCGAATTGCCGGATCCACTTGAGCCAAAGGATTTCCGGCAGCCTGAGCCTGACGTGCAACGGCGCGTCTTGGAAGAGATCGTCGCCCTGTTGAATGATGGTGCAGATGGTTCTGAGGGTTGCGTTGACGAATCCTGCCTCATGGGGGGAGTACCTGCGCTTGACGAAGGCCGTCGCTACATCGACCACATGGGGTGCGGGAACTCCATCCATGCAGATGATTTCTGCCAGCGCCCACCGCAGTACCTTCCTGGTACGAAGCTTGACTTTGCCTGAAGCATGCTTGTCGATAAGCCAGTCGAGTGCGTTTTGGTGCCTGGCAATAGTGAAAAGCAGGTTTTGTTCCAGTTTCGACTCCGTGAGGTCGGCAGGACCTGCCTGTGCTCCGAGCTTGTCCTGGCAGGCTAGTACATTGGCTATGGTATCTTGGAGGTTGATTTTCATGGAAAGTAGATGGATGTGGTTTTTGGGAGGAATTTCGGGTTTTCGTGGTTTGTTTTTTGTTCATTTTCCATTATAATAAGAATATTTTAGATTATTTCAACAGTCTTCCTGAAAATCATTGTCTTCAGGGAAGGTTTTCATATAGGCGAGGTCGTTAGAAATAGGAGTAGGCATATGTTGTTTAGGACTGTTTGTTTTGTGGTTCCGTTGATGGTTTCCGTTTCGATGTTGCACGGTCAAGCGGATTTGCGCAGCATGAATAGGGAATTTGCGCGGATTCGTGCCGACATGAAGGTATTGCAGGAGGATCAGATCCACTTGCTGAACCGCATCAACGGGTTGGTCCAGGAGAATGTCGCGAAGGAAGCCCAGATAACGGAGTTGCAGAAGTTGCTGGCGGCTTTCGAGGCGCGAATCCAGGGAGTGGAAGCTGAATTGAAGACGCGTTGCGACCAGCTCCAGGCGGCGATGGAGAGCGAGAAGGGCGTCAGGAGAAAGGAATTGGATACCGCCATCACGGCGATGTCCGTGGAAATCAGCAAGCTGGACAAGGTGGCTGCGGCAGCTGCGGCAGCGGCCGCAGCCGACCAGACGGCGCGTGCGCGTCCCGCATACACTGGAAAATATGTCGAAATTGAGGTTCTGAAAGGCGATACGCTGAGCGCCATCGCTGTGAAGGCAGGCGTGCCCGTGTCCACATTGCAACAATTGAATGGCTTGAAGGATGATACGATCCGGATCGGACAGAAGCTTAAGGTTCCGGTGGCGCAGTAATAATTTGGTAGTCGAAGATGGATTGGTGAAAAGGTATGGAAAGGTCTGAAATCAAAGGCAAGATATTGGAGTTGCTGGTTCGCAACGGCAGGATGTCGTCGTCGGAAGTCGGCGATCGTTTGGAGTTGTCTGTCAATGAGGTTGACGCGTTGATCAAGGAATTGGAGCGCGACAATGTCATTCTTGGCTATTCTGCGATTGTGAGCGAGAATGGACTGGGAGACAAGGTGCGTGCGATCATCGAGGTCGAAGTGCAACCCGAGCGGGACACCGGATTTGACACGATCGCCGAAAAGCTGGGGAAGTTTCCCGAGGTTCGTTCCATGTATCTTGTGTCCGGACGCTACGACCTAAGGCTGGAGGTGTTGGGAAACAGCCTCCAGGAAGTCGCTTCATTCGTGTCTGGGAAGTTGGCTTGCCAGGAAGGCGTCAAGTCCACGGCAACCTACTTCATGCTGAAGAAATACAAGGAATCTGGAATTCAGTTTTCACAAGGTGAGAAGAATGAGCGACTCAAGATCGTGCCGTAAACAGTGGGTTGCTCCTCACATCGCCGGATTGCCCCGTAGCGGCATCAGGGATTTTTTCGAGTTGGTCAATACGATGGACGAGGTGATCAGCCTCGGTATCGGCGAGCCTGACTTCGTATCGCCGTGGCATATTCGCGAGGCGGCAATCTACGCCTTGAACAGGGGCGTGACCCACTACACGTCAAACCTGGGCGACTTGCGCCTGCGACGCGGAATCTGCGACTATGCGAAGGAACGCTTCGGATGCGAGTACGATCCGACCTGCGAGTGCATCGTGACCGTTGGAGTCAGCGAAGGATTGGATATCCTGCTGAGGGCGGTCCTGAGCCCCGGAGACGAAGTCCTGTTTCCATCGCCGGCGTATGTGTCCTATGGTCCGACGATCCAGATGTGCCACGCCGTCCCCGTGCCCGTGGAAACAAGCGAGAGGAATGACTTCGTGGTGCAGGTGTCCGAACTCGAGGCACGTTTGACAGACAAGACGAGGGTCCTGCTGCTGAACTACCCGAACAATCCGACCGGCGCGAGCCTGACCCGGGAAGACAAGCTGATATTGGCCGATTTCGCGGTTCGCCACGATTTGCTTGTCGTCAGTGACGAGATCTACGAGGAGTTGAGCTATGTTGACAGGAGTCCGAGCATCGCCAGTTGCCCTGGAATGCGCGATCGTACGGTCTTGCTGAACGGCTTCAGCAAGTCCTATGCGATGACGGGATTCCGCATTGGTTACGCATTGGCGCCGTCATCGTTGATTGAGGCGATGATGAAGATTCACCAGTATTCAATCATGTGTGCTTCCAGCATGGTTCAATCTGCCGCCTTGGAGGCGTTGGTTAATGGCGCTCGCGAGCGTGATGCGATGCTGGAGGAGTACCGTCAGCGTCGCAATGTGATTGTGAAGCGCCTGAACGAGATCGGCTTGTCCTGCTTCATGCCTCGTGGTGCGTTTTATGTTTTCCCCTGCATTCGCTCGTCAGGGTTGAATTCGGTTGATTTTGCAACTCGGTTGTTGCGCGAGAAGCACGTCGCCGTGGTTCCCGGGACTGCATTTGGCGCCAGCGGCGAAGGATTTGTCCGTTGCAGCTATGCGTCCAGCATGGAAGACATTCAGCAGGCGATGGATAGGATTGGCGAGTTTATGGAAGAGTTGCGCCGCTCTGGAGCAGGGATGTGATCAACATATTGACGAACACGTACCATACATATCAGATTCCCGAATCGCCTTCCGGAATCGTGGAATTGGATATGGGGTGCGGGAAAGGTCGTTTCACGTTGGCATTGGCCGAGCGCTACCGAGATCGGTGCATCCTGGGCAATGACCTGATGCTGGGGCGCTTGCGTCGGCTTCAGAAAAAAGTCGTGTCGCGAAAATTGGACAATGTGGAGCTTTTGCGCGCCTCAAGCCTGGAACTGGCGGCGTTTCAGTTGCCGATTCGGAGCATTGACCGAATCCACCTGCTATGTCCCGATCCATGGCCCAAGGACAAGCACGAGATTAAACGGTTGGTGTGTTCTGATTTCCTGAGCCGACTTCGCAGAATCCTGAAGGTCGGGGGAATCTTGCATATGGCGACGGATCACGCGCCGTACTTCGAGAGCTGGTTGCGGCTCATCGGGAAAATGTCATGGTTTGAGTGTGCGGATGGCGCCAGCGACGACGTGGCTGACATCCAAACCGATTTCGAACAGTTGTGGTTGAGCGAGGGCAAGGTCGTCCAGCATGTGAATTTCAGAATGAAGGAATAACCCCGGAGGTCGAAATGAAGAAACTTTTCTTGCGAGCGATTTGTTGTCTGTTTGCAGTAGTTTTTGTCCACACATCTGTAGCTGCGAGGCTTGTTCAGGGAATTGTATTTCGGGATGCCAATGGAAACGGGGTGTTTGACGCTGGTGAAGTTGGGCTGCCCGATGTTGTCGTGAGCGACAGCCGGACTTTGGTCAAGACTGGTCCTGATGGGCGATATAGCCTGGAATGCAAGGATGACAAGCCGATTGTTTGGGTGTGCCGCCCGTCGAGAATGCGTCCAAGCAAGTCATTTTGGACTCTTGTTGAAGCCGATGGCTCGGTCGATTTCGGCCTTGTTCCGATGGAGCAGGGGAGCGATTTCACGTTTGTCCAGATCACCGACACGCACATCAGCCGCGCTGATACTGCATCATGGGTGGTTGATCGTTTGAACAGCCTTCCGTTTCCTGTCGATTTCGTGATCAACACAGGTGATTTGGTTTCTGGTTCGGACGGCCAGACCATCGAAGGCGCGCAGAACCAATACGATGTCTTTGAAAAGGGATTTTCACACTTGAAGTTGCCCTTGTTTTACGTTTGCGGCAATCACGAGCACGCAAACTCCCGTCACGCAAACCTGCAATTGGATCACGAACTTTACGGAAAAGGGATGTACAAGCAACGATTCGGCCCCACGGTCTATTCCTTTGACTGGGGTGATATCCATTGCATAGTCCTGGATTGCACGATACTTTTGCCCAAGGGCGGGTACAGGGAAGGAATAGATGCCGAGCAAACCGAATGGCTGAAAGGCGATCTGGCAATGGTTCCCAAAGGCAAATCCATTATAGCTTTTTCGCACCAGGTATTGCCGAGGCCGACGGCTTCCCTTCTCGAGGGCAAAGGCGTGCTTGCGGTCTATTGCGGTCATTTGCATAGGACATATGTACGCAAGCAAGCCGACTACGATATTATCGCGACGCCAGCGACTAGCGGAGCCTGGTGGTCGGGTCCCGGACGTTCGAATCCGAACAGCTGCGGCAATCCACAGGGATTTAGGATTATCAACGTATCGGGCGGGAAGATTGCATCCCAGGCGTACGTGAGCCGGCATGGAGACACGCCGGTTTCGCTGGCAAGTCCCCTCAAGAGAACCCACCTCAAAGGGAAGCAGGATTTCTCGGTGGTGGTCATGGATTTCGGCAAGAAAGTATCCGTGACGGCGACTCTTGGCGACAAGCCTGTTGAACTGAAGCAGACCGAACGTCATCCCCAGTGGTCCGTCTGGTCGGGCTCCTTTGATACGGGTTCGCTTGTTGACAGCGCCCATGATTTCGTTGCGGTTGCCCAAATGGAGGACGGGACGAAGAGCACGATGAACGTGCCGTATTCGATCCAGAACGGAGTTATCGACACGGCATTCAAGACAGACCGTGATGCGAAGCTGGAGTTCATGCTTACCAGTACGTCGATCAAGCTGGAAGTCGTTGCGAACGACCAGGTCGTGGGCACCTTGGAAGCCGATGCACTGAAGGATGTAAAGTCCAATAAGGGGAAGAAAATAACGTTTGTCATTCCTGCCGCGAATTTGAAACGTGTGAACAGCATTGTCCTCAGGGCTGCACCGGAGCAAAAAGGGAAGGCTGGCTTCACGCAAGTTCGGATGACCTATCCGGAACCCGAAACCGGCAAGGTTCGAGTCCTTCGAGACGTCAGGCAGTTCTCCAATGCTAAATACGCAGTTGACACGGGCAAGTCGGGCAAGTCATCTGTGATAAGCATAGCGTTGCCCGATTGATGGCAATTTAGGCAGGGAAGCTTTTAAGTTGAAATAATGCATTGAGTTTTTTTGGAGGAAGCAAAGTTTTTTGCTTCCCTTTTTTCAACGAAATCACTCAGGAACTACCCTGAAACCAACGAAAAATTTCACATTTTCGTACTCAAAATGCATGTGACATGCCTTTTTTGGCGGGATTGGCGGTTTGGGGACTGTGACTGTGGCAATGGGACGTTGACGTTGGTTTTTGTGGAGTTTTTGTCGCTAAGCGATGATCGCCGTTGCAAAAGCTCATGTTTAGTTTCTTTCGAAGAGATACCAGACCGTTTCGTGTTTGGGATTGCTGCTTAGGGAACTGCTCTGCATGGGCACCGATGCGATGACTTGACCCTTGCCGCTGAGGGTGCTGGCTCGCCAGCCGCCGCCAGGGAGAGTAATGGTCAATGGCACAGGTTCGGCCATCGTTGGTCCTTCGCTCCATTTGGGGCCAATGGTCGTGCGCTTTTCATCCCACTGCTGATACTTGTTTTCAACACGGGCAACGGTGGTAAGCAACAGGCGCCTGGATTCGGCGATGGGCTTTTCGTCCAAGGCGACCAACGCAATATTGGCGTAGTTGCGGTACGTACCGGTCTTGACGCTCAAGGTAACGTCGCCGAGGGTGAAATCCCGACCTCCGACATAGCCGATGAGCAGGCGCGCTGCCGGAGCATTAACCTGTAGGAATTCCTCGCCATCCTTGCGGCGATCAAAGAGAATCTCACCCGTGTCGCTTACAATGTGCGAAGCATTTTGGCCGCTGCTGCCGACGATGCTGCTTTCGCCTGTGCCAGGCATCAGGCGGCTGCTGACCCGGCGGCGCCAGGCGTCGGAACGATCGCCCCCGAGACGCCCGAAGATTTGCGGCATGCCGTACCATGAATTGGAGATGAAGCTCCCAGCCAGTTCATCCTTTGTCCAGCGCAGTTGGAGTGGATCCTTGGCTTCCTTGACCAGCCCTTTGCGGAAAAGCAAGGCCATGGCGGGCACGAAAGCCATCTGACCGGCGTGCCCGGTGGTGGCGAAGTGGCTACGAATGCGGCTGTGCCCATGCTTGTTCTCCTGGAAGTTGTACCAGGAGTACTCGGCGAAACCCGCCCAGCCTTGGTACGCAGCCAATAACGCCAGCAGAGGAAAGTTCTCAGATGCATGGTCGTTGGGTGGATTGATGTCGAATTCCGTCATCACGAAGGGCATGCCCGGCACTCGCCAGAACGCGGTGCCTTCCAGGCTACCGAAGGCCTTGGCAATCATCGATTCGTTACGAATGTTGAGGATGCGGCGTCCCTGTTCATCGGCGCTTACAGACGGATGACAGGGATAGCAGTGCATGTCGATGAGATCGCTATGGCGGCTTTCCCGCAGATAGCCCGCCAAGCCGCCGTAGCTGACTTGTGTGCAGAGAACCATGCCCTGGTAACCGAGCTCATCCTTGAGCACCCGTCGCATGGCCTGAACGTACTCCCCTTCGGCGTCAATCAGAAACGAGAGAAAATCAAGCGTGCGCGGTGCGCAAGCGCTATCGGCGACCAGTGGCACATTGGCTTCTTCGAGAGTCTCGCCGGCATACAGACCCTTTATGGTGTAAACACCCTCGCGCAACGACACGTCGGCGATCTCAAAGGTCGCCAGCTGGTTGTTGGCGGAAAAATTCAGGCGGAGGGGGATTGCGTCGGGATTGTCAATGATAGTATTCAGGCTGTATTCGCGCCAGGTGTTGCCGACCAGGAAAGTGGCGCTGCCGCCGGCGTTCTGCCATGGACTGCGTTGCATCATCAGGCGGATGGCGAGGTTTTTGGGCGTGGCGTCGGGGCAACGGACCTTAAAAGTCAGGGCATACTTCTTGCCATGTTCCACTGGCAGGTTGCTGTTGTAGAACTGCAAGTGCCAGTCGGCGTTGCCTCTCTTGGTCACCGTCCAATGCAGGTATCGACCCAGTTCGGCGTCCTCGACGACTGTGGCCGTAGCCTCGCCGGGCTTGACGTGTTCGAAGTGCCAGATGTCGGTACCCTTGCTGAAATCGCCATTGCCCAGCAATTCGGGACCGCGTTCACCAACAGCCTCGCTGTTCCATGCCTGGCGGAGCTTGTCGCTCGTGGCGTATTTTTTGATGAGCCAGCGGTTCCAGCGCTCTTGGATCGGCTTGCTGAATTCCTCGGGCAATGTCGCCAAGCGCGTCCAGATGGAAAACACCGTATTTTCGTTGTTGATTTCGATTAGGGCGATGGCAGGGTCTTCCGCGTAGGTCAGGCCAGTGTAGGGATTGCGATGGCCGATAAGGTCGCGCGCATAGCGTTTTTGCGACTCAATGTAGGGTTCGTGGATGAAATCAATGCCCTTTCCGAAACTGTGTGTGCCCTCTGGCATATTCGGGTAGGGGCGGCACACATGGAGATTGATATCAACATAAATCCCATTTTCCTTCAAGTTGGCGATGAGCCAATCGAATTGGTCGAGCTTCTCGGGGTTGAGCGTCTGCATGTCGGCATTGAGAATGCCCGCCGGTG
>Ga0123335_1001621_pt1 | contig 36004 bp, 19 predicted proteins | sample BiotimSIPDNA_2_FD_89707 | JGI IMG/M metagenome (GOLD analysis project Ga0123335, IMG submission 89707) | Anaerobic biogas reactor microbial communites from Washington, USA - Biogas_R2 time_0 SIP DNA | ecosystem: Engineered > Bioreactor > Anaerobic > Unclassified | place: Washington, USA... | reverse complement strand
AGGCTTTAGCCTGGGGGCAGGCATACACCAAAACTGGTGCCCAGTAGGGGCACTACCGGGACATCTACCAGTACAATCACTGCGCCAAATCTCTCTTTCTGTCACAGGATTTCGCACAATAACGAATTTTATTATCTATTTGCGTTTCCCTCGTATGGGTCGTCGATCATCGCCTTATCCGGGTGATTATCCAGCCAGGCATGGGCTTCCTGGGCAGCCTCGCGAGCCTGGGGAACTAGAGCAGTGACTGCCGCAGCCAATTCTGGGGTAAAAGTACCGGTGTCAATCAAGTCTGTAATACGGTAGAATTCCCCGAAAGCACGCGCCAGCCGGTTGCGGATGGCCTCATACTTTGCATCCTGATGGGGAACCCAGCGAGCATACCGCTTAGTATTTTTTTCCATATCTGCGGTCACGACCAGCTTCCTGGCAACGCCCAAACGGAAGTCGATTTCATCCAACGCGCTACGAATTTCCTGCATTTCCGCCAAGGTTTTTCCGAGAGGGGATGCCTGTATGGCCGCCTCCAGCTTGGCAAATTCAGCAAACAGGGATTCAAGCGCCTTGGCGGGAGGCATTTTCCGCAGCGCCTCCAGGTCTGCCGTGGGGATGCCCGCCCCTTTGGCGCGGTCTGCCAGCAGGACATAACGGGCGGCCTCAGCGCGAAAACGCGACTGGAAAACTGCCTGGAGTTCCTCCTCAGAGGCATCGCAGACAAAATAGGCGGCGTCCCCAGAGGCAAGAGTCAGCTCAATTTTATTTTTTGCGGAAGCAAGGGCGGTTAAATCAAAGACGTTCCCGGGCAGGTAAATTGTCGCTTTTTCCACGCCGTAGGGGTTCTGGTTTACTGCCAGGAAAAGCATCCCCGCAGGAAGTCGCTGGGCGAAAAGCTTCACGGCGCTCCCCTGGTAATAGCCATTGGGGGACTTGTACTCACCGCAGCTGATGGAAGCATTATCGGGCAAGGGCGCCACCGTCCCATTGCTTAGCAGCGGCCCCACCGTTGCAAAGGTTCGGCCGGCGTCGCGGACTCCATCCCAGGAAGGAGCATGCTGGCCGCCTCCGCCAAGATGACTGTAGGGATACATATTATAATTCATCATCCAAGGCCAATGTCCGTTTGGAAAGCCGTGCCAGGCAATGCCCCGCACTCCGGCCGCCACCGCGAGATGAAGCATGAGGCGTATTTCACCAGAAGTGGGAAATGCGTAGTTTTCATAGGTGCCGAATCCCTGGGGCATAAACCAGACGGGTTTGCTGCCAGCCAGTTTGACGACACGCTGAAATTCAGGATAGACGCACCAGGGGTTGCGTCCAGAGGAATTGGCGCGTTTGATGGGATACCAGTCTCCAATGAAAACAGGAACGTAGGGAATCAAATCGGTCGAGGACGAGTTGAGGTAAGGGATGGGAATGACATGCTCTGGCATGTATTTCTTCAGTTCCTGGTGCATACGCAGCATCACATCTGCGTTCTGGGGTAGGATTTCATCTGCAGTAAAAACACATTGAATACGGTCGTCGTATTGTTTCAGGAAATTCTGGAATTCCTGGTTTTCCACAAAGACCCTTTTCTTCGGCCACTCTTCCTGCATGTACTTATCCACATCCAGGTCTTTGCGCACCATGAAAATCGTCGAAGGAATCAGCCTCACGTCATACTTGCGCGCCAAGTCCCCGATCAGATAGCCGTCCTCGGGAGTTTTCTGGGAAAGCAGATACTGTTCAAGGAAAATCCGGAACGGATAAATCGTGTTGAAATATCCATTCACTAATTCCCGTATCAGGCGCGGCTGTATATTCTTGTAGACCTTCATCGTGCCTACGTTGGTAAAATAGCCGCCAATTTCCGGCTGAAACAGGTTCCCGGTACCGGCACTGAAGATAAAATAATCTTTAAACTGGGGCGGGAGGGGTGATTCAGCCGGGGGCGTCGGCATCTCTATAGGTTCAATGGCCTCGAAGTTCTGCTTTTGGCCATACGGGTCCGCATAGAACTGAGTCTGTTCATCCAACAGGCGAATTGTGGCCGTGTACTCTTTGCTTTCTGTCGGCACCAGGGCGATCTCCCGGCAGTACCATTCCATGGAACTGGCGGTCGGCGCCATGCCTACGAAGGTGTACATGCGACGTACGTTAGATACGTCATACTCAAAAACCAGGGACATGCCCAACTTCTCATAAAATCGAGCCTGCCATCCAGCCCGGAACAGGTCCTGGACAATGTTGTTCAGGCCGTTAAGCGGGGCGCCATCCTGCCGAAAGATGGTCACCCAATCCGGCGTGGGCCAGGAATAGACTCCGTTGTCCGAGGAAATCCGATTCTGAATCCGATGGCTGATCTTCAGTGTCTTTGTCCCCTCGTTGGTCAGGCGTACGGCCACCTTCACCACGGCGGCATCAGGCACCAGATAATAGGAGCGCTGGATGTGCAGGCCGTCATACTCCCCGCGATCCAGCTTCGCTGAATAGACATTTTTCCCTCCGGCAGTGGAAATGCGGGAAAAGGGGATTTCCCCCACCAAGCCCGGCAGGCGCTTCTCCGGCAGTACGATATTCATCATGCCGCCGTTTTTTCCGAGGGAAACCGGCGTCGTGAATTCAAAGTTGTTTTTTTTGCTGACGAATGAGTCTATGCCGCCGCCAATTCTCGGGTTGATTTTCACCCGCAGGAATGCATTCTCAAGCGTGTCTCCCGTTGCAATCAGAAATTTTGCATCGTCAAACAAAACATCCGCATTGTCCCTCAAGGTCTGAAGGGAATATTCCAGTGCTGCAACGCCGGCAGGCACGGCAAACTTCATGACAATGGGTTGCCAATCGCTGCCCGCCTTGTGTCCATGCATCTCGTATTCCTTGAGGCGCTTGCCGTCGGCATCATAGAAATAGACCCGGATGTATCCAGTGCCGCTTCCCTTGACCTGCACGGATGCCGTCACTTCCTGCCCTTGGGAAACCGGGAACTTCTTTGCATAATTGGCAGAGCAGAACCCACTGTCCCCAATCGTATGAAGGCGCAGGGACTGCTTGCCGGCAAAGGCTTCCTGCCCAATGTCAATGTGACACTTCTCGGCGCCGCTGTTCAGATATAGGTTCCAATCTGCGAAAAGCTCCATGCGCCAGCGATCAATCTTCCTCTCAACCGTTTCCTCAAAAGAAGCGTTGGTCAGCAGATTTGCCTCCTGGGCCAGTAACTGGAGGCACGCACCAAAAACAAGCAATCCGATAAGAACCTTTTTCATCATGAGAAGCTCCTTATTGTGCTGGACATGGATAATTTTCATAAAGCTCTTGGAAGCCCAATGCCTTGCTGCCTAGCGTCCACTAAAGCCCACAGTCCATCGTCTACTAACGTCCACTAAAGTCCACTAATGTCCATTGTCCACTAAAGCACCTTACCCGGGACGCCTGGCGCCGCAACTCGCCGGAACTCCGAATATCAATCGGTGACTGATTACAGTTCGTCGAAGGAAAATTTGTCCTCCGAATTGCAAAACACCCAATCCACGCTAATTTTTCCTTGCATCTGAATCTCCTTGTTTTGGTTAGGGTTAGGCTCCTCATCAAAACAAGGGTTCAGATGCACCTTGTCAAATATCGACTCCTATCACAAGTTCTCGCACATTAACTTTAGGAAGTAAATGTGCGAAATCTTGTGATGAATACTGGTAATCTTTTTTGTCAAATCTCACTTTCTGTCACAGAACTTCGCGCATGACCAAGAATCATGCTCCTGTGCTATTGCATTGCGCTGCGAATTCCTTTTTGAAAAATTCCCGGATGTACTCTGCGACGGCAGGGCACTTGTGGATTTCGCGGTCTCCCAGAATGACAATGTCGTGGATTTTGTTCTGTTTGAGGAGACGCCGGGACATTTCGAGCTGGAACGCGATGGAGGGCAGATCGTTCGGGAGGACGGTCAGGCCGTAGTCAAACATGAAGAGGCCCATCATGATCTTTCGCCCGGGGAAGAGATGCCTGGTCTTTTCGACATTCATTTCGAGGCCAGGGAGATCATTTTTATTCCAAGTCCAGAGGATAATCCGGTCAGGGATTTCCACATCGCGGAAGGCTTGCAGCATGGGAGAGTCAAGTTCATGAGTGTAGACGACGCTGTAGCTTTCCAGTTTCGGGTTGTGGGCTTTCAGGGCCTTGTGCATTTCTATGTAGAGCTTCCGGGAATAACGGGTGCCGCAGTTTCCTATCATGTCGTCAATCACGCCACCGACGATATTTGGATACTTGAGAGACATGCGGCTAAGGTTTTCGGCTTCTTCGACATCGCCAAGCTGCTGTGCGCCTTCAGTGCGGCAGTTTCCGCCCAAGTGGCAGATGATCTTGCGGCAATTTTTGTGGATTTCGAACATTTCCTCGGTATGGGGGCCATAGACGTACATCACATTGTCAAAGCCGAAGTAATTGGCAGCCTGAATGGAAGCATCCTTAGCCATAGAGCCGCCCCAGGACGGAGTAGGTCCGCCCCAGACCCAGGTGTTTTCCCGGCTGAAATGAGCGGGCCCGTCAAGCGGAGCATTGAGGATAGAATCATAGATTTTTGCCAAAGCTGCATCCAAGTCTTGCACATTATCGCGAACCAGCTCCAAGTACTCGGCACCGGCGAAAGCATCTTGGTAGGGATTGATTTTTCGGCGGCTGGCAAGGCTTTGCAGTGTGCGCTGATATTGGGCTGCCCGTGCGACCCGAGAGTAAAGTTCTTGCTGGTTTGACATGATTCGTGACCTCCTACGATGGCTGGAATGGTTAGAAACGCAAGCCCCTACGGGCATTGCAACATGCAGATTATTCGTGAAGTTTGATTTTGAGCTTTTGTTTTACTTGGTTTTGATTGTGTTGCAGAAGGCCAGTAATCAGATAAAATTTGCCTTACTACATAGTTCCTCCTTTTTCTACGACTCAAGCTTAGATGAATTTCTGACCATTAACTCTGCCGGAAGCTTGCGTTTTACATTTGGTATGGAATCAGCCTGTATGGCTTTAATCAACTCTTCCATGGCAATTGCCGCTAATCGGTTATAGGGCTGCCGGATTGAGGTCAAAGATATTTTGGAAAAACCAGACACCTCAGTGTCATCAATGCCAATGACAGCAATGTCTTTGCCAGGGATGATTCCATGTTTTTCAGCTGCTTCGAGCACCCCCATGGCACAAAAATCATTCGCACAAAAAATGCCGTCATAGCGCTTTCCCTGAACACTGATGCGCTCAAAGGCATCACGCCCCCCCTGTATGCAAAGCCCTGCCTCAATGACATCTGCCTGCGTTATTTCAATGCCCTTCCTATTGAAATACGCGATAAATGATTTCTGCATTTCAATAAATGCGCTGAGATTGTTCATGGCGCGATCAGCAGTGAAATAGGCAGGACGGCGACAACCCTGCACCAGCAAATGCTTTGCTGCCAATTCACCAGCCATACAAAAATCATTGGCGACATAGGAGCCTGCATACCAGCCAGGATAAGAGTCAACAGCAATATAGGGCACGCTAAAGCGATCCAAAGTCGCAATGCCGTCCGAAGACTTCTCACAAAGACACAGCACCATGCCACAGACACGCATCTGTATCATCTGCTCAAATAAATGACGCTCTTTTTCCGCAGACCAGTTGCTGCCAGCAAAAATTACACCATAACCATGCTGCAAGGCAATGTCTTCAGCCTTGCGAAACATCTGCAAATAAAACGGATTCAGGACGTCATTGACAACAAAACCAATGGTTCGCGAAGAACCGTTGCGAAGATTCTTGGCAGCAAGATTAGGCGCGTACGATAACTGGGCAGCTACAGATAAAACACGAGCACGAGTGCGTTCGCTGATCCGGGAATTCGGCTGAAAAGCCAAGGACACAGTAGTATCAGAGACACCAGCAACGCGAGCTACATCTTTTATAGTGGATTTTATCATAATAAAACAGAAACAAAACTGAGTTTGACGTCAAACTTAAAATAAAATAGCATGCCAAAATGATTTGTCAATCTAATCTGTTTTTTTTGAGAAATAGCGATTGATCGCATTTAAGCACATACCGCGCAGATAGATATGACTGCCAGCACGATGCGCTTGCTCTGGCCTGTGGACGTGCAGGCGGTCACCGTTTGATACTCGGAGTTTCGGCGAGTGGCGGTCTCAGAAAAGGGGTGAGGGGCGAGCTTGGTCTATACTGTCCGCTATGTCCACCGCGTTTACCGACGCGCAGCGGCAGAAACACAAAAAGCGCGAAACATACGGCAAGCTAAAGCTGAACTACATACGATGCCGCAGCCGTCGTCCACCATGTCCACACCGTCCCTTGGGTGGACTGCTGTCCACTGTCTACTATCCACCAAAACGCCCTACCCTGAGCGCCTCAGCGGATTCTCACCAGCGTGTATATTTTGAGGCGCTCGGCTGGCAGAACCACCTCGTATGCGCCCGGCTCAACCTGGCGGGTCTCCAGCTCGACTTCGCCGGCAAAGTCCGGCGACACAGCATATGCCCGCTGCAGGGCGGGCAGCTGGATCACAAACCGGATATTCTCGGCCAAGGGCGGGAATGGCTCGCTTGGCGGCCCCCAGGGAACCACCTGTCCAGCCTCCATGCGGCTGCCCGTGGCATTCAGAAAATGCACGACGGTCTCGCCGCGGTCGCGGAAAATGTTGGTCAAAACAGCCTCTGGCACGGTCAACGGCATCCACGGCATAGTATCCTTGCCCAACACATCGGCCAGAACCCGATGGGCGATTTCCTCGGCATCAAGCTGGCGTTCGAAAGAATATTTGCTGCGAACGGCGATTTCCGTGGCATTGGCCGGGGTGCCCAGCTCCAGCGGGCTATAGACCACCTTGCCAGCGCCCAGCGGCGCTTCCAACACGGCGGGGAACCGTGCGCCGGAAGCGTCTTCATACTCCCACAACACCCGTACTGGCGCGCCAACTTCAGCCGCAGCCCGGCAGCTCACCCCGGGAATTGGCTTTGCCAGCGCCATGGCCTCGGCAAAAGCCGGCCCGGCATACATTTTGACCGCATCCGACGACTTGTCCCAACGCTCCAAGGGGAACAAATCCGCAAAAGGCCAGGAAGAACGCAAGTCGCCATTTTCATTTGAGGCCCCTACTCGGTTGGATAAGTAGACCGTGCCGCCCTGGTGCGCAAACTCGCGAATCATTGCCAAGTTCGCGTCGGACAACGACATGGCGTTGCAGACGAACAAAACCTTGTATTTCCGCAGGGTGTCTGGCTTCAAGCCGATCTCGTTAATGAACACATGCGGAATATGCTTCAAATTGAGCAGCTGCGACAGTCCCAGGACATCCGGCGTGTACGCCACGCCGCGCGCCCAGTCGCGGCTCTGGTTCGAAAACAGCATGGCCACGCTGGCCACCTGCTCGGCTTCGCGCATCGCTATGTTGCCGTTGTCGGCAGTAAAGAGCCGATAGTTGCTCTTGTCCGGCGGGCAGTGATATCCGGTCATCTCCCAAGTGGTCTGTCCCAGCATATTGTTCAGAGCCCAGCCGAAATACATCAAGTCCCAGTTGAAGCCCGACGTATAAACCAGCCCGAACACTGGCAGATCAGCGGAATGCTGGAACTGCCCCTTGGCTTGGCGCAGGCTCATCAGCGCACGATAATTGGCGTAAATGTTGCGAGTCATAATCTCGGTGCCGACAAAATCCCAGCCGCGCGCAGCCTGCTCTAAAGCATCGCCAAACAACAGCGATGCGTATGTCGACGTCATCCCATAATGCGTCGCATAGCCCATGATGACAAAGTCCGGCTTGAAAGTCTTGATGCGCTCCTTCAAATGATACCAGAAGTCACCGAAGCGCTTCTGCCGCCAACGCAGCCAGGCCCGCACAAGGCCGATTCTTTGTTGAAGAGATCGGGGCTGCACTCGTCCGCTGGCAAGTACCAGCCTGAATCGGCCGTGAACGCCTGGCGGCAATCTGCGCAGCCGCAGAATTTCAAGCCATGGAAGGTCGCTTCGTCAATCATAATGCCGTCAATGCCGGTGGCCTTCACATGGGCAACAATCCTATCAACGTACTTGGCGAAATACTGCACGTTGGACGGGCAGAATCCACGCGCGGGCAGCTGTCCGTCAACCGTCTGTTGCAGATAAGGCATATTGGCGACCAGGACGCGGAAGCCGGAATCCATGTCCCACAGCAGCGAATGGTCTTGATGGTCGACGAATTTAATGCCGTGCGGATGCCCGGCGCGGACAAAGTCAGCCAGATTCTGCTCAACTCGCTGCAAGTGAGTCGGGAAAGTATGGCGGGAAAGCAAGCCATTGGTCAGGATGACGTTGAGATTGTCCGCCTTCAATTCCTGGACTCGCCTTGCAATCAGTTCCGGGGTGTTGAATTCGGAGAAGGTGCCGTTGTTAGCTGGGCCGAGGCTGCCGATGTTAGCCCGGCCTCGCCAGTCCTCGCCCGGCTTGAACACGGCGTACGAGGACGGCAACTCCCAGGACTTCAAGGGCGCGGCCGTTTCCTGGCCTGGCTCCGGCAATGGATACTTTGACACGCTGACCGCGAATTCCGGCGCTTTGGCGTAGGACGCGCTGGAGAACATCACCGAGGGTTCGAACAGGTCGGGATGACGCCAGAAGCCGCGCCGGAACGTATAGTCCTCGTAGCTGGTCTGCAACAGCTGGTCATTGAGCGTGGAAACTGCCCAGTCGCCTGCAAAAGTGAACACAGCTTCGCCGCTTTCCAGCCAGACCGGAAACGACAAGGTCTGCACCGTCAACGGCGCAATCGACAAATCCGACGCCACCACGCGCCCATTGCAGCTGACTGAGAACGGCCCAGCGCCTTCCTGGCCAACGCCAGTGACCATGGTGATGATATGAACGCCAGAACGCAGGCCAGTCATCCGGAACGAGGCTTCGCCGTTGCCACGAACCGCAGAATACAACGCGCCCTGGAGCCGGTGCGTACTCACCCGTAGTCCCACAGTCGCCAGCCAGCCAAACCCTTTTTCAAGCGAAAAAGCGTTGACGCCGGCATCGGTGTACTGTTTTCCAAATTTCCGGGCACCGAACACTAGCTGACGATCCGGCAGCAGCTCGGAGTAATAATCGTACGAGTTAGTGGCATGGCGACGGGTGAAATCCTCGTGCGTGCCCTCGTAGAAAACCAGGTGCGCGGCCATCGTCCCCCCGAAGAACAGCGGAGCATAGGGCTGGGAAAGGACGAGGCAGTCGTCCTCAACGCTCAGATCCCAGAGTCCGATAACGGCGTTCGGCAGATAGTCACCGTGGGTGTTGACGCCTTTGGGGTTGCAGTCAATGACCAACTGGCGACCCTGGCCAGAAAATGCAATCTGGCGAATGGGCGCATCAGCGATTCGGCCGGACGCAGCGGTCATCGTCCCAGTGACTTTGATCAGCTTGCGGGAACGACCATGCAAGGCGGTGTACGTACAGCCCTCAAACGCGGCCAGCGGCAGGCGCAGCTGATACCGGATGGTGCTGTCAGTCAAATGTTCCTGGTAGGCCGGGCAATGCGCCATGAATGCCAGTTCCACTTCCGAGCCGTCCGCCGCAGCTGAGACTTCGCGTCGGTACTTGACGCCATCTGTCTCGCCATAAATATTATACATGCGGCGATTTCCGCCCAGGTCGGAGATATCGGTCTGCGGATTGCGCAGCAACGACACTGGCGGATTTGCTTTCGCAGCCGACGTCAGAACCAGTGCTTCCTCCATGACCAACGGCGTCCCGCCAAAACTGATCTGGAGGCTTTTCTCCGCAGCCAGGGAAAAAGGCCCGGCTACTGCCGTTGCCGCCATGGACATCATCGCCAAAAACGTACACGTCTTGAAGTTCATTGCTGGCTCCCTTTCGGCCTCATCCAGGGCTATGCATCCCCTGGCGGGTCGGCTTACCCTGGGCTAGTATATCTCGCCCCGTTGGGACTCTGGTGCTCCGCGACATATAGCAAATCTTACTTTCTATCACAATACTTAGCGCATGAGCGAAAAAAGCACAATGTCCTTGCTGAAATAGAGTCGACCGCTGCGATCATCCGCAGATAAACGCAGATTTTTATCAGCCTCATTTTCTGATGATGACCGCACCGCATCCGGCGGGAATGCGTATTTCCGCATAGGCTTTGCCGTCAAGGACTTTGCGTATTGTCGGATAGGCATTTGTAAGCCGTCCGTTACGGTCAAAGACCTTGACTTCAAACTCGGAAGCGTCCCCCCAGCCGAAAAGCCCGCTTTTGCGGGTGATGATGCGTTCTTTGCCAATGACATAGCCGGGATGAAGTTCCACCGGCGTAAAGGGGTACATCCATGTCGTCATCGCGGGATGGTCGGTGCGGACTTTGGCAGTATAGTAGAAAGTGTAAATGCAGCCGAAATCAAGCGCCCGAAGCATGATGCGCCATGCATCGACAAAGTTCTTTTCCGTGAGGTGGTCACCTAGCGCGACCGGCGTCGTCAAATGCGCCCCGTTCAAGGCGGAAATCTGGCCGGTTTCAAACATGGTCTGAATTTTTTTGTCGCGCATGGTACGGGTCAGGGCGGCTCCGTTGATGATGAGGTCTTTTCCCTCTTTGCGTATCCAGTCGACCATCTTGACACGCCACGGCAGCGACAGCAGAGTCACCGAGCTTTTTTTACGAATGATGATGCCATTGTTGGGATCAACATCTGCTGAAACATTATCCCAGAAATTTTCGTTATAGGCATATTTGATGTTGCTGCGTGAAAATTCATCCCAGAAAACGCCGTCAGCTTTGATGTCGTGCATAATGCAATCCAGCCAGCTTTCCCCCACCTTGGCCCAGCCGTTTTCAGACGGCACCAGGCAATAGAGATGGTCATTGCCGAAATTGGCGCCGTAAACGGTGGTCGACCCGTCTTTAAGCCGAACCAGGTCAGATGCGTAAAGCTCCTTGTTTTCAGGCGTGGTGTCCAGAAAACAATGGAAATAAATCATCTGCTTGACTGATTTATCCGGATAAAGCCGGTCTATGACGTTCCTCATGGTGTGATAATCGGTAAGCGGACTGTTGATCCACTCTGTGCCGCGCATTGCCTGCCCGTTGGGGCGTCTGGCGCAGCTGTTGGACTGGATGACATAGTTGATTTTGAAGTTGTCAATAATCCGGCGTTGAGTTTCATCCGAGAAATTGCAATTGCCCTGGAAGGCAAACCCTGTAAGAAGAGTAATCGGGCCATTCACTTCCAGCACTTGGCGTGCAGCATTGATCCAGCTCCAATAATCTGCTTTGGCCTGCGGAAGGATGAGGAACTCCGAAACATATTTGCCTTGTGGCGGGAGTACCATGTCCAAGTCGGCGATCTGGGGCCGCCCCTTGCTTACACCCGCCGAAGCATGCACGGAAAGCACATCGCTCATGGGGACGATGCCGACCGAGGAATGTTTGCCGATGCCGATGACTGAGAGGTTGTTGAAGAGTTCACGGCTGGCGTCATACTTGGGAGAAAGTTCGTTGCCCGAAACAAAGACCTTTTGGGGTGCGTCGCTCATTTCAACAGAGTGCCGTTGCAGCAGCGAAGTGATTTGACTGCCGGTATTTTCAAAGGAGTCCCGTACTAAAATCACTGCGCCCTGTGGAATCGTCTCACGTTCATGACGGATATACACCGGCAAGGATGCGCCCCACGGGGTGTCCGCAGTCAGAAATTCGCTGACGATATGAACGGTTTCACCGCCAAGCTGGAAAGTCACGCGCTCCGGCTGGCTGTTCACCTTATCGTAGGCCACTTGCACAGGTGCTCCCGGCTCAAAGCGCTCAAGCTCGCCAATCGGCGGAATCATCAAATTTTTGAGCGAACCGGCAGGCCGGGCGGCCAAGCTGACGTCGGCAATCACCGTGACCAGTGACGCGACCTTGGGGATGACATTCTCAAATTCAATGGTGTTTTGACCGACTTTGAGCATACCGGGGAGCGCAAAAGCGAATTCGGCGCTTTTTGTGCTGGGAATCGCGTAGTTTTTATCCTCGTCGCATCCTTTAAAATCACTGCTCCAAGGCAGAGTCAATGCTCCCTGGGCATTGATAAGGCTCATCGATCTCCCGCTTTTCATAGTGAACATCGGGTCGCGCTCATAGAGTTGATCAATGCCCAGAGGCGTGCCGTTGAGTTTGACCAAAAGCGCACCTTCTGCATAACCGCCAGGACGCTCGAAATCGGCGCGGGCGCGGAAGCGGAGGACATAGTCAGATGCGGCACACGCTTCGGGACTCATTTCAAAGGCAACAACTGATTTTTCGTTTTGCTTCAGACTTTTCGGGCCTTGTTCCAGCACCCGTTCCTGCACGGGGAGGTCGCAATGGCCCGAGCCATCCGCCAGCACTGCCATCACCATTCGCGAGCGGTCGGCAGTGAAAGGAAGTTTGCCGAGTGCTTTATAGCGGGGCTGAGCCTCGGCTGGGTCATCGCTGTCGGAAATGAGTATTTCCAAACTCAAAAGGGTATTCTGCGAGGCGTTGGCAAAGTTCATCTCTTTCCAGGGAAGAAATGCCTCCAGGTCATAGCCGTCTGCATTGCGGTGCGCCTGGATGCGTCCGGAGGTCAGCTTCATGCCCTGCGGCTGAATGACTTGGATTTCCGGCTTGATCTCTGCAAAGTTGCCGGGGGAAAGGATAATTTGCAGTTGCCCATCGCCGAAAGTCTCGCGTTCGGCGGCGCTTGCCGGGTCAAAATCCAATCGGAGATCGACATGGTCCCCGGTCCAGGCCTTTTCGCCGCCTTTCTGAACAAGGACATTGTCCGTGATGCGGGCCGCGACGAAAAGCCCTACTGGCCGCCAGCAGAGCTTGACGGTTCCCCCAAGATCGGCATCTCCAAAATAATCAACTTTGCCGCGGTCTTTGGCTAACTGCGCCTTGCCGGAGAAATCGGCAAAAACCGGAACCGCATCCCAGTCGCTCAAATCACCGTCCACGACAACCGGCGGATCCGTATCGTAGACGATGGGACGGATTGCCGCGTCCGCACGCAACAGCGACAAAGCTAATATTGCCAACGCCGCCAGCCAAATATTCCTGAACCCTTTGAATCCCATCCTACTCTTCTCCTCACTACTATCCTAAACAAAATAAGGGGGAATGCCTTCCCCCTTATCGTAAGGTGCCCTATTTCCGCTTTGCAATCAGAGAAAAGCGCTCACCATGGATTTATTTTTCCATGACCTCGTAAAGCATCGTTTGGACATTATTCGCTCTAGCAGACTTCAGGTTGTAGCTTTCCACATGGCCGCCGACTTTGAGCGCGTTTACACGCTGGTCGAGGTGATTCCAAGCACCATATTGCAGGGTTGAGCCATAAACAAAAGTGTCCATGACTATCGCATTATTCGTATTATCGGTGATACGTGTGCGCGCCGAGTTGACGCCTTTCATAAGCGCACTCTTGCAACTGCCGCAGCTATAGGCAGCACGGTTCACAAAAAAGAAATGATAGCTGGAGTGAAGTAGATCGCGTGCATTGTTATCGCTTGGGCACCAGAGATATTGCCTGATAAGCTTACTGAGCTTATCGCTTTCGCCCACTTTCAAATCACCACCGGGCAAGTAGCCACCAAGAAAAAGCAGGTAGGCCGGACCATTTTGGTTGGAAACGGACCAGCCATTGTATAAGACACAGCCGGTCGGCAAACAGCGTATATGAGCAATGGGGAGGTTATCATCATAGTCTCCAGCGTACATTATTGAAGCTATGCCGATTTGCTTTAAGTTGGAAATGCAGTTGGTGGAACGCGCCTTCTCACGCGCCTTGCTCAAGGCCGGCAGCAGCATCGCAGCCAAAATCGCAATAATGGCAATGACCACCAACAGCTCAATTAGGGTGAACTTCCGCATGGCCAACTCCTTTCGATGAAAAATGCTCTGACTGAAAAATATCCTTGTACTATTATCGGTCGAAATCTTGTTTTTTGGAAAAGAAACGCTGCCAGTTTCAAGGCACTTGTGTGTCGTCCCTTCCAAGCTCTAAATATATACCATCTTACCTAAGATAGCAATTGCCCTGGGCTTTTATGTTGCGTTTCAGAGAACAATCGGTCATGGATTGATACTCGGAGTTCCGGCAAGTAGCGGACTCTGGAAAGGGGCGAGGGGCGAGTTTGGACTACACCGTCCAACATGTCCACATCCTTTTGCGCTGTAGGCGCTTAGCCATGCTTAACCCCTGGCTTTAGCCTGAGGCGGGATGACTCTCAAATCATGGCGCTTCATAGAGACGCTACAGAAAACTGATCCATGACCTAGGATCATTGCCTTGAAGGCGGAAGTCAGGCTGTCGAGCTTGCAATCAGCGAGGTCCACAGTATAGTTAAATGACAATTCTATTTTCACAAGAGCTTGTTCCTTTCTTTTATTTTGGGTTAAATTAAATAAAAGACAAGCTCTTGTGTTTTTTTTCAAGTCATTGACGACTTTTTGGGTTCTGGCCCCAACTTTGGGACGCCGCAAGTTTGTTGAGGAGCCAATCATGTTTGAAGAGATTCCCGCCATTCGTCCGAACTATGACCAGCCCAATTATGATGAGGAAAAAGTAGCGCCTTTTACGCTGGAGGATCCTCTGACATTTGCCGACGGCACGAAATTGACCTCACCGGACCAATGGCCCAGGCGCCGTGCGGAAATCCTGGATATTTTCGCGCGTGAAATGTACGGGCAAGAACCCCCGATGCCAGAAGCGCTGGTCGTGGAAAAAATAGAGGAGTGCCCTGAGGCGCTGGCGGGGTTTGCCGTGCGCAGTCAATACCAAATGTGGTTCAAGCAGGATAAATCAGGGCCTTCCATCCGCTGGGTTGTATTTCGTCCGCGCTACGCTAAACAGCCTGTTCCAGTCATTCTTTTTCTGAATTATCGGGGGAACCATGAACTTGTATATGATCCGGAAATCCCGGTTCCCCAGGGATGGGTCGGCAATGGCCCAATGACGGACGGTCATTGTTCATCGGAAAAGACCCGCGGCGTCATGTGCGATCCACGCTCCAACTCCATCTTTCCCATTGGCATGTTGCTGGCCCGTGGATTTGCGGTTATGAGCGCCTGCTACTCTGAAGTCTCCCCTGATCCGTCTGCCAAGGAAACTGACCCCAAATACAACCAGCAGAGTTTTGCCTATACTGGAGTATTCTCCTTGTGGGGAAAACGGGATGAAAACAGGACTGATAATCCTACTGCGCTGGGTGCCTGGGCTTGGAGTCTCTCACGCGGATTGGACTTAGCCGAACAAATCCCTGAACTGGACGCCAGCAAATCCGTAGTCACAGGCTGTTCCCGGCTGGGCAAGGCCGCCTTTCTCGCTGCCGCCAGGGACGAACGTTTTGCAGTTTGCGTGCCAAACCAATGCGGCGGCGGTGGCATTTGCCTTGCAAAACGTGATTTCGGGGAGTGCATCGGAACAGAAGTGCGGATGTTTACTCACTGGTACTGCAAAGCCTACGCAAAATATGCGAAGAATCCCCCGCTTCTGCTGAATTTTGATCAGCACCTGCTACTGGCGTCCATCGCTCCCCGGCGCGTTCTGGTGCAGGGCTTTGGCCCCAATGACTGGATGGATACCAAGGGCGAATATCTGGCCTGCCGCGCCGCATCGCCTGCCTGGGAGTTTCTAAATCTCCCGGGTATGCCGGGCAAGGCTTATCCAGACTATTTTGACACTTCGGCAATTGGCCCTTACCTTGGCTACGTTCGCCGCCTGGAAAAACACGGCATAGCAGCATACGACTGGGTGTGGCTGCTGGACTTTGCCACAAAGGCCTTCCAACTGTAGATAAGACTTTCATGCCGAACCCTGTCCCCTGACCTTGTCGGCAACCCTATCCTGAAAAAACCGAAACGCCCTGGACACAGCTCCCAAAAACGGGCAGCAAGCGCCCAATAAGGGTGCAATCACCAGAGAGCGTTCCCCCTCTGATTGTTTCGGATCGATTCGCGCTGGCGCAGCTGTCAAGCCGACATGCGCTGCTTATGCCTTGTAGCCGCCGCAGCTGCGCCCGCCGTCCACCACGAAATTGCTGCCAGTGGCAAAGGCCGCCTTGTCTGAGCAAAGGAAGACAATCATATCGACGATTTCCTGCGGCTCGGCAGCGCGTTCAAGGCGCGTAGGCATATTCGCCATGGCGGCGCGCGTCAACACCGGTCCAGGCGACACGCAGCAGGCGCGCACCCCGTATGGCGCACCATAGACCGCCAGCGACTTGGTCAGGCTGATCATGCCACCCTTCGCCGCGCTGTATTCTATGGCGCAGCTGCCGGTAACGCCGTCCACCGACCCAAGATTGATGATCACGCCGCTCTTCTGTTCAAACATCTGATTGAGCACCGCCCGGCAAAAATAGATTGGCGCCTTGAAATTGACGTCCATGCCCCAGTCGAGCACCTCCAGCGGCATGTCCTTGAACCTCTCCTTGCGCTGGAAAATACGGCCGGCATAGCCCCCGGCGCAGTTGATGAGGATGTCAATGCGTCGATAGCGTTCCACTGTGAACTTCGCTGCGGCCTCGACCTGGCTGTAATCGCGTACATCGACCACCTGGCCAGCTGCATCGCCGCCCTTGGCGCGAATACCCGCCACCGCAGCCTGCAAAGCTTCGTCGTTGACGTCCACCAGCACCACCTTGGCACCGCCTGCCGCCAGATTCTGCGCCGATAACAGCCCCATGCCCGAAGCAGCGCCCGTTACGATGGCGACCTTGCCCGTAAAATCCAACTCCAGATTCAACACAATAGTCCTCCTAACGCTGCTGTTGGACCCAACACTATGAACAGCAAAATGTTATCGGTTAACCAGCACTTTAAACGTGTCCCCTTTGGCGATTTCCGTGATCGTGTAGAAGCCTTTGGGAATTTGCGTTGACAAAGTTACCGTAAACAAACCATTCGTGCGGTCGCAGAAGTCGACGCCCCTGGCGACCGCATTGCCTGCTTCATCCACAATATGCCGTCCCTGGAAGTTGGCGTTGTCCCATCTCCCCCCGCGGCCATAAAAGAAACCGGACTCAGGACGAAGCGTATAGGTGTTTTCTCCAATAGGGGTGAACTCCACCCTGCCAAGGTGGGTTTTGGCAGCGTTGAGCATGATCACGTCTCCTTGGATGGAGTCTATTGACCAGCTGCCGGGGCGCCCTGCCCCGCATGATATCAGGGCTTTGGCCGCCTGGACGTCATCGGCGACGCCTTCATCCCACTGCACGGTCAACTGTATTTTTCCATTTTTCTCGCAAACGTCGCTCACGCGCCCGGCCTTAGCAGCGCCGGAGCTATGGTGTTCGCTGAGGCTGCCATCCGCCTGGTAGCGCCAGACCGCGACTTGCGCACTGCTCTGCAAGCCATGGAAAGTGTGCGCGGCGCCATCGCCGACAAACCAGCAGTCCTTGCGACCATCAGACAATTCTATCATATAGGCGCGAACGCCCTGGCCGCCAGGTTTCACCGGGACTGTCTTCACTGCCAACACCTTGGTGCTGGCAGCGTCTTCGTCAGCAAAATGGATGACTTTGGCAAACACAGAAACCTCTGCCCCATGGTCTCTGCGTAGGATATAGGGCACTGAGTCCGCGCCCCGGACAGGCATGCTCTCGGCCTGATAGTACTCGCGATTGGATTCGCCGGGAAAGTCCACGGCAATGGCCTGGCGCAACGACGCCGGCCCAGCAAAGATGGCATTGGTGAAACGGAAACGCAGGGTGGAATTATCTGCTGGCGCAATGGCTTTGGCTGGTTTGATCAGCAGGTTATAGCCATCGCCTTCCGGAGTCCAGTAAAACGCCTTGTCGGTCTCGCCGCTGAGGCGATAGTCGGGCAGAAAATGCTGTCCCTTGAAACGGTCCCCGCCCAGGGCGAATTGATTCATGGGCGTGAATTCAAGCTGCGTCTCCATCTTTGACATGACGCAGTGGTAGCTGTCATCGCGGAATTCACCGCCTTGCGCTATCGAAATGTCAATCCAATAGTCCAGCGAGCCGTCGGGCGCGTCAGCCTGCCCCAGCAGACGTTCATTGCGGATAGCGCCTTCCCGGGCGTAGCTGTACGGATGCTTGGCAAACACATACTGCGCCGAACCCTCCGGCTGCCAGGCCAGGATTTCGCCATCGCCGGAGGGAATTGCGCTTTTGGCGTTGAAGGTGACCTGCTGGTGGGAAACGCTTATCGAAGTCCAGCCAAACCGATAATGGGTATTGAAATAGCCTGGGTCATAGCTCCATTCCGCACCGAGATTATAGAACACCCAGCTGAGGCATTCCGCTTGGGAGTGATTGTGCAGTGCGCCGAAAAGCAGCTGGAGGCCATGCGAGGCCGAAGGCGTGCCTCCGCGCAGGATAGCGTAGCCCTTGCCGCCATAGAGGACAGACTCCCCGGCAAAGTAATCGGCGGGGGCAGGCGTCGCCGCCAGCGCTTCCACATCATCCTGGGAGATGCGGTAGAGCAGGAACGAGTACGCGGGGACATCGGGGTTGTCACCGTAGGCGGCGCGCAGGAACTCGGCGCAGCACTGCTTGTGCTCTGATTTTCGCACTCGCGACCAAAGATACCAGGCGTCCCTGAGCTGCTTGTCCAGCGCTGTGTTTTTGGTTGACTTCCCGGTCACTGGCGCACGCAGGTTGGTGGGAATAGTCGCCAACCTGTCAGGGCCGCCGTCGCCGACTTCGGGCAAGCGCCCGCCAACTTCAGCGCGGTCGAAATATCGGAAGATCAGGTTGAAGAAGGCAGGTTCGTCATACAATGGCTCGGCGCCTGGAATGCCTTGGCGCGCAGCCGCATCGAGCAAGTCAGCCAAATCCATGTACAAACTGAGCGTATGTTGGCTGTAGCCGTGGCTGCTTTCCACATAGAAGCCGTCCCGGTCTATGTTCACATCAAGCATTGCCTGCAATCCCAGCGCCTTGTCCAGCAAAGGCTCGACCATTTTCGGGATGCCGAGGGCGATGCCAACGGCAGCGGTGCCGCGCACATAGTCAGCGTGCCCATTATGAAGCTGCGTGCCCCCCAAGGCAAATCCCAGGCAATAGATGCCGCCGTTGAAAAGGAGGTTTTTGGCGACGTTGTCAAACATCGTATTTCCAGGCGCTGTCAACGATGGCTTGCCAAGCTCCCCGGAGGGCATGATAGCCTCAAAGCACCAGACATAGTTCTTCAATCCCCGCGCCACTTGGTAATAAGGCCGGTCGAGGCGCCCGCCGCAATCTTCGTCGCCCTTGGCAATGGGATAGTCCAGGGGGCCGCGCACATCAGCGGCGTAGCAGGGGGCAATAGCGTCCAGCAGGACGGCGGCGGCGTGAGCATAGCGCTGCTCGCCGGTGAGGGCATAGCAGTCCGCCAGGGCGGCCAGCTGCGATTCCAGCCACCCGTAGGCAAAGCCAGCCGCACGGGCGCGGAAATAGCATTTCTGGTTTCCAGGCCCACTCCAGCCAGAGCCGTCGTCAGGATGGGTTTCATTCGGATAGACGACATTGTCCTTGCCTATGACGCACCTGGGATTCTTGTAGCCTGCCCAGCGCAGGACCGTGTTGTGCGGGTCCAAAGACATGCCGAGGCCATACACAACGGGCTGGCCAACCGGAGGGACGAGGGCGCGCAGCTGCTCATCGTCCATATCAATGACAGCCGCAACGTGCCTGACCCGGCCTTCCAGGAAACTGGTCAGCATAGAGGAAGTCGCGCACTCCTGGCGCCGAGCCTGTATGGCTCCCGCCGCATGGAACACTTTGGGATAGCCCTGCGGGTTGCTGACAGCGTAGGTCAACGTAGCGGGATACTCTATCTTCGAGGCTTCAATCATCCCTGGAGTTATGCGTGCGAACACAGAAGGCGCTGCGGCCATTAACATCAAGGCTGCAATGGACATCTGGCATGAATGCATGGCGGTTGATTCTCCTCGTTCTTTGGCAATGTGCGAAGTCTTGTGATGAACGCAAGCAAGCCCTCACGCTGCCGCAGATAGCACAGCCATGCAGTCCAAGCATACGTGTCGCCATGGAGTTGACAACATCGCGCCTGGCAAAGCCACTAGCGGACACCTGGCAAGCACAGCCACTGCGCCAAACCTCGCTTCCCGCCACAGAATTTCGCACATGGGCTATTTAATTATTCCCCAGAGTCGATAGCCTGCGGTGCTGGTATCGAAGAAGGAAGTTTTTTTCATCCACGACACATGCCCGTCCAGGTGTCCGATATTGGAGCCGCCATTATGGAGGTCTCCGACCAGGCCATAAAAACCATTGGGCATATCCCATGCTCGGCTGTCATTGAGGTTGGTGTTGTTTACGTTATAAACGTAGGATGCTACGGTCGGGTTGTAGGCGTTGCTGGCGTAGTAGCCGACATTGAGAACGTCACAATGGCAGGCAAAGACCAAGACTTCGCTGGGATATTTATAGTCGGTGATGAGGACAGCGCTTCTGTCGGTGGTCGGTCGATAAGGCATGCCATTGTAGTTCCAGCCGTAGCCAGGGAACCCTCCGAGGACGCTGAGTTCGTGTTTCGATGGACAGTTGAAGACCTTGTAGTCGCCGGTGTAGTCTTCAAGGTTGTCGAACCACATCATAGTGACCTCGTTGCCGTTGCGGAGCGTTTTCACCGTGTAATTATGCGAGTACTGCCCATGCGTCAAGACGCCATTAAAGTCATTGGCATACATGGTGTTGGCCAGCGTGATCTGCTTGGCGTTGCTGGCGCATGAGATGCCCCGCGCCTTGTCACGCGCCTTGGACAGGGCCGGCAAGAGCATAGCCGCCAAAATGGCGATGATGGCGATGACGACGAGGAGTTCAATCAGGGTAAAATGTCGCTTTAGTTTCATGCCCGGTCCTTTCCTTTTTTTAATTCGCTCCATGAATTCGCGCATACACTGTACAGCGGCGACTGCCTCCGGCCAGACCTCTTCTCAAATATACTGCAACATAGACAAAATGGCGCGTTGGCGCTCATCATTGACCATGCGCAGCAAAGGACTTCTGGCCGCCTGCAAGGGAGTCGCTAGCTGCTTTGCATATATTATACACTATTTCAGGCGAAATAACTATAATCGCTGACGCATTTTTTTATTCATGTAGCGCAAGGCAGCAATAGAACACTCTTCTGCAAGTGGAGGAAAGAACGCGCACGAAAAATGCAGTTATGTCCTGTTTTTTACAGCTCCCTGCTGCGCAAAGGATCGTACTCTGCGTGAAGCAACTCTGTTTTTCCCAGAGGCGGAAGGCTTGTCTTATCGGTTGATCAGCACCTTAAACGCATCGCCCTTGGCTAGTTCCGAGATCGTGTAGAAGCCTTTGGGGATTTGCTCTGACACGGTTACCGTAAGCAACCCATTGGTGCCTCCGCAATAGGCGACGCCCTTGGCCACCACGTTGCCTGCTTCATCCACAATATGGCGTCCCTGGAAGCTGGTGTTGTCCAGACTCCCCCCGCGATTGTAAAAGAAACTGGACTCAGGACGGAGCGTATAGGTATTTTCTCCAATGGGGGTGAATTCCAGCCGGCCAAGGTGGGTTTTGGTGGCGTTGAGCGTAATCACATCTCCTTGGATGGAGTCTATTGCCCAGCTGCTTGGGCGTTCTGACCCGTATGTTATCAAGGCTTTGGCCGCCTGGGCGGCGTCGGCAGCGCCTTCATCCCACTGCACCGTCAATTGTATTTTCCCGTTTTTCTCAAGGACGTCGCTTATGCGCCCGGCCACGGCGGCGCCGGAGCTATGGTGCTCGCCGAGGCTGCCATCAGCCTGGTAACGCCAGACCGCAACTTGCGCACTGCTCTGCAACCCATGGAACGTATGCGCGGCACCATCGCCGATAAACCAGCAATCCCTGCGACCGTCAGACAGTTCTATCATATATGCGCGGACGCCTTGGCCGCCGGGTTCCACCGGGATTGTCTTCACCGCCAGCACCTTGGAGCCGGCAGCGTCCTCGTCTGCAAAATGGATGACTTTGGCAAACACAGAAACATCCGCCCCATGGTCTCTGCGTAGGATATAGGACACTGAGTCTGCGCCGCGAACCGGCATGCTTTCAGCCCGGTAATACTCGCGGTTGGGTTCGCCGGGGAAGTCCACGGTAATGGCCTGCCGCAGAGATGCCTGGCCAGCAAAGATAGCCTTGGTGAAACGGAAACGCTGGGTGGAAGTGTCCGAAACAATGGCTTTGGCTGGCTTGACCAGCAGGTTGTATCCATGGCCTTCCGGAGCCCAGTAGAATCCCTTGTCAGTCTCGCCGCTGAGGCGGTAGTCGGGCAAAAAATACTGTCCTTTGAAACGGTCGCCGCCCAGGGCGAATTGATCCATGGGCGTCAATTCAAGCTGCGTCTCCACCTTTGCCATCACGCTATGGAAGCTGTCATCGCGGAATTCACCGCCTTGCGCGATTGAAATGTCAATCCAATAGTCCAGCGAGCCGTCGGGCGCGTCAGCCTGTCCCAGCAGACGCTCATTGCGGATGGCACCTTCCCGGACATAGCTGTACGGATGCTTGGCAAGCACGTACTGCGCCGAGCCATCAGGCTGCCAGGCCAGGATTTCGCCGCTGCCTGAGGGCGCCGCGCTCTTAGCGTTGAAGGTGACTTGCTGGTGGGCGACGCTCACCGAAGTCCAGCCAAACCGATAATGGGTATTGAAATAGCCTGGGTCGTAGCTCCATTCCGCGCCGAGATTATAGAACAGCCAGCTGAGGCATTCGGCTTGGCCGTGGGCGCGCAGCGCTCCGAAAAGCAACTGGAGGCCATGCGAGGCCGAAGGTGTGCCTCCACGCAGGATGGCGTGGCCCTTGCCGCCATAGAGGACAGACTTCCCGGCAAAATAATCTGCGGGTGCAGGCGGCGTCGCGGCCAGCGCTTCCACATCCTTCTGGGAGATACGGTAAAGCAGGGACGCAAGCGCGGGGACATCAGGATTGTCACCGTAGGCGGCGCGCAAGAACTCGGCGCAGCGCTGCTTGTTCTCTGGCTTTCGCACTCGCGACCAAAGATACCAGGCGTCTTTGAGCTGTTGATCCAGCGCAGCGTTTTTGGTTGACTTCCCGGTTACTGGCGCACGCAGGTTGGTGGGGCTGGTTACCAAGGTGTCATGGCCGCAGTCGCCGTTTGCAGGTATACGCCCGCCTACTTCAGCGCGGTCGAAATACCGGAAGAGCGGATTGAAGAAGGCAGGATCGTCATACAATGGCTCAGCCCCTGGAATGCCTTGGCGCGCAGCGGCATCCAGCATGTCAGCCAAATCCATGTACATACTGAACGTATGTTGGCTGTAGCTGTGGCTGCTTTCCGAATAGAAGCCATCCCGGTCTATGTTCACATCAAGCATTGCCCGCAGGCCCTGCGTCTTGTCCAGCAGAGGTTCGACCATTTCCGGGATGCCCAAGGCGATGCCGACAGAGGCGTTGCCGCGTACATAATCAGCGTGCCCATTATGGAGCTGCGTACCATCCAGGGCAAATCCCAGGCAATAAATGCCGCCGTTGAAAAGGAGATTTTTGGCGACGTTGTCAAACATCGTATATCCAGGCGCTGTCAACGATGGCTTGCCAAGCTCCCCGGACGGCATAATGGCCTCAAAGCACCAGACATAGTACATCAATGCCCGCGCCACTTGGAAATAGGGCCGGTTGAGGCGCCCGCCGCATGCTTCATCGCCCTTGGCAATGGGATAGTCCAGCGGCCCGCGCACATCAGCGGCATAGCTGGGAGCAATGGCGTCCAGCAGGACAGCGGCAGCATGAGCATAGCGCTGCTCGCCAGTGAGAGCATAGCAGTCCGCCAGGGCAGCCAGCTGAATTTCCAGCCATTGATAGGCAAAGCCGGCCGCACGGGCGCGAAAATAGCACTTCTGGCCGTCAGGCCCGCTCCAGCCGGAACCGTCATCGGGGTGGGTTTCGTTCGGATAGACGACATCGTCCTTACCCAGGACGCACCTGGGGTTCTTGTAGCCTGCCCAGCGCAGAACCGTGTTGTGCGGATCCAAAGACATGCCAAGGCCATACACAACTGGCTGGCCAACTGGAGGGACGAGGGCGCGCAACTGGTCATCGTCCATATCCATGACGGTTGCAGCCTGCCTTAGCCGTCCTTCCAGGAAACTCGTCAGCATAGGAGAGGTCGCACACTCCTGGCGCCGGGCCCGTATATCTTCCGCCGTATGAAACACCCTGGGGTAGCCCTGCGGATTGCTGGCAGCGTAGGTCAGTGTGGCAGGGTACTCTACCTTCGACGCCTTAATCATCCCTGGAGTCATGCGCGCAAACGCAGAGGATGACGCTGCGGCCATTAAAATCAATGCGGCAATGGAGGTCTGGCATGGTTGCATGATGGTTGTTTCTCCTCGTTTGGTGGCGATGTGCAGAGTCTTGCGATGAACACATGCAAGCCTTTAGATTGCCGGAGGCAATACAGCCATGCAGTCCAAGCATACGTGCCACCCTGGAGAGGACAACACCGCGCCGCATGGGGGACTAGCGGGCGCTTGGCAGGCACAACCGCTGCGCCAAATCTCTCTTCACATCACTGATTTTCGCACATTAGCTATTTAATTCTTCCCCAGAGTCGATGACCCGCAGTGCTGGTGTCGAGAAAGGAAGTTTTTTTCATCCACGACACATGCCCGTCAAGGTGCCCAATATTGGAGCCGCCGCTATGGAGGTCTCCAACCAGGCCATAGAAGCCGTTGGGCAAATCCCATGATCTGGGGTCCGTATCAAGGTATTGTGTGCTATAAACGTAGGTTGCGACCGTCGAGTTGTAGACGTTGCTGGCATAGTAGCCGGCGCTTTGAACGTCGCAATGGCAGGCAAAGGCCATGACTTCACTGGGATATTGGTAGCTGGTGATGAGGATGGCTGCATTGGTGGACAACGGCCGATAAGGCATGCCGGGGTAACTCCAGCCGTAGCCAGGGAACCCTCTGAGGACGCTGATGTTGATTTTCGACGGACAGTTGAAGACCTTGTAGTCACCGGTGTAGCTTTGAAGGTTGTCGTACCACATCAGGAAGGTCGGTGAGCCGGTGCGACCCGTTGTCACCGGCACTGCGGGTATGGGGGGGTGTCACGGTCGTATGCGCCGAATACTGGCCATGCGTCAAGACGGCATCAAAGTCATCGGCATACATGATGTTGGCCATCGCAATCTGCTTGGCGTTGCTGGTGCAGGAGATGCCACGCGCCTTGTCACGGGCCTTGCTCAAGGCCGGCAAGAGCATGGCAGCCAAAATGGCGATGATGGCGATGACGACTAACAACTCAATTAAAGTAAATTTCCGCATGAGCGACTCCTTGCGTTGCAATGCGCTTTTCCCCCAAAAAACTCTTTTCGATATCCGCAACATATCCTCTTGACTTTCGTTACTTGTACGATTCACTCGACTTCTTGTTTTTTTATGTAAAGATTCTCAAAAAACAGATATGCAAGTGAGTGGCCTTACCCGATACGCAGGATGGGTCAAATTAACCATCATAGTATTTCTCTCTAAGTCGCCCTTGGTTATGGCTCCAGTATCAGGAGAATTCGCGTTAATTTTTGGAAAACCAAACCGCTAGCGGAGCTTGCTTTTTGACGCTGTCGACGTGTCCGTCAAAGCAGGCCACATTGAGGGCGTCATTATGACGCCATACCCACCACCACCCGACGTCGATTACCTCAACAGGGCTATCGCAGACCATAAAGGTTTGTGATGGACGTTTCCAGGCAAAAATCTTGTCGGGATGTCTAGTACTTGTACTCATATAACCAGTTTGTATGTTCATGCCGTATCCGCCATGTATACGACGACTCGCGTGATTAACGGTTATTGTCGCCGAACCAGTGGGAGTAGAAATGTCCATCCCATTTTCCTGAGTGCTTGACGGGCAGAGCATAGTGGTGCATTCCGGGGTGAAAGTGGTTCCTTGGCGACTGAAGAGCTGGGGTTCGTAGGCATAGCCGGCATATATCCAGTAATTGGTTAAATATATGCCAGTCATGCGGGAGCCGCAGACATAGTCGTCATAGTCGTCCGTGTACAATCGCATGACCAGGCTCATCTGCTTCAAGTTGTTGACGCATGATATGGTCCGAGCCTTTTCCCGGGCCTTGCTCAAGGCCGGCAGAAGCATGGCAGCCAAAATGGCGATGATCGCGATGACGACTAACAACTCAATTAAGGTAAATTTCCGCATGAGCGACTCCTTTCGTTGCAATGCGTCCTGCTCCACGAAATTTCCCTTCAACATTCTTGACATGCCCTCTTGCATTTCATTACAAGTGGCTGGCCCTACCCGATACGCAAGATGGGTCAAATTAACCTTCATAGCATTTTCTCAATAAATTGCCCTTAAATCTCGGCTTCGAGCACAATCACTGCTGTTTCAGTCCAATCCTTGAGGCGAATATCTGTCTTCCATGTTTGGCCCTCCTGAACCGACTTCACTTCCTGTTTTTTCCGTCCGTTCCGGTCAAACACAATCACCTGAACCGGCTTGGCGCTAGTGGAGAAGCTCCGTGAAACCGCCGTCAGAATGCGCTCCTTCCCGATAATATAGCCTTCGCCGAGTTCGACCGGCGTCATCGGATACATGCAGTTGAGAATTCCATATTCACCTGTTCCCGGCGCAATTCCGTGGGTGTAATAGTAATACAGCAGGCCATGGCGCAGGGCGGTAATGACCCCGCGCTGCAGGAGGAAGGCAAAATCCTGCGGATTCTCGCTGTAGAGTTTAGGCCGCAGGCCAAGCATGATCGGAGATGGGCTGAGCTGGCTCTTCGCTCCGTGACGCGTCACTGGCGGCTGTTCCTCGCCAAGGATGAAGTGCGCAATATTGTCATTTTCCATTTCAACGAAACGCATGCTACCCTTGGCGGTTTTGAGACTGGTCGGCTGTGTATTGGCAACTAAAATCTTATTTTTGCTTTTGACGTGGCGGATTATCTCTTCTCTGCCGCTGATTCCCGTGACTGCATAATCGTAGTATTTGCGCATGATCTCGCCCTGTTCATTTAATGCCACGGTTCTGCCGTCCCAGCGGTCAAAAGAGCAGCGGTCTGTGCGACCCAAGGGGCCTCCGCAGCCGGCAGAAAACTGATCGATATACACTCCGTCAAGTCCGAGTTCATCGATCATATAATCAATCCATTCCATCATTTCCTGGTATCGGGTATTTCCGTATTCAAGCTGCACCAGAAGGTTCAGATACGGCTCCGGCGGATAGTAGGTGTCGATGAAAAAAGAACCATCTTCCATTTTCAGCAAAGAATCATCATAAGCCTTATATGGTGTATTTCGAGTAATGATTGCGGCCTGTTCGGCATTGAGTAAATACCCGTATTTGCCATTGGCACGCGAGCTTTTGGGCAGTTTGTCCGCCTCGGCAAGCACCCGTTTATCTACAGAAACCAGGTTTAACTCGAGCTTAGGCAGAATTTTGACATGAGGCATTTGTTGTCTGATCTGGGCCATCTTTTTCAGCATGAGATCGCGGTACTGCTCCTCGGTCAAAGAGGCACCGTCATGATATTTGTACCAGGGACCGACCACTATGATGCCCGCTTCCACCATGCCCTCACCCCAAGTTTGAAAGCTGAAAGGTCCCAACACCGTCTGATTTAAATCCCAGTCGCGACGGAGATAATTCAAAAAATGATAATAGCCCGGCACGTTAAAAAGAAAGACTTCGTATTCAAGAGAGAGACTCTTTCCTGCTGGAATGCCGATGTTCGGTTCAGAATACATGACTGCGTTATTGTTTCTTGTCAGTTCAAGATGCGCCCGAAACGCATCATCCTTCACGGCCACACCGACAGAACTACGCTCCTGCTGTACAAACAAAGTCGGATTCTCCGCGACCCCGGTCTCCTTTTCCGTGCCTGGTATCCCGGCCAAGCGATAATTTTCCGGGAGCAATGTTTCTGCAACGATCGAATAGACTGCCTTGACTCCGATGTCCTGTTGGGAGCGGTTGGTCAGTGTGTCCGTAAAGCAAAGTTTGCCATTCTGATAGGTGATGACTCGTTTCAGTTGGTAAGCAGCTGAAGTGGCCTCCAGAAGAACCTTGTCTTGCCCTAAAGTGCTGATGGACGGTTTCCATTCCGGCTCGCCTTCTGCGGACTCGGGTGTCAGGGTGTTGAACTTCATCTGAGGATGGGCGGCATAGGAAAATTCAGAAGCGAAAAAATAAGTGTCCTGATTAACCCTGAACACCATGCCGCCGCCGGCCGTAACTTCAGCCGAAATGCCAGATTCCTGAAATGCGGCAACGATTTCAGCGGGCCTGTAGGTCACTGGCTCAACGTGCGGACGCATGGACTTCACTTCTTCGGATGAATAATACTCAAAACGGACATCTTCCATAATCAGATTGATCTCACGATTCGCAACCATGCGTGATAGCAGATTGTTGGTAATTTTCAGCTGATTCGGATACGCCGCCTCAATCCGGTTATCAGCGCCAATTTCGACATAGTTCACCAAATCGGAAACATCCAGAAGATAGTCATAGCCTGCTTCGCGCGGGAAGAGAATCCGTTCATCCAGCTGCTTGTCTCCCGGGCCAAAATAAAGCATCAGGAGACTGTTCCGCCACCAGTCCCGCTCCTCGGCTCCGCGCAGGGAAGTCTGGAGGTGCTTGCCTCGGCGCAACAGACGATGCTCCCCGTTCAATGTATATTTTCCAAGATTCTTTCCATTCAGACTCAGCCCAAGAAAATTGTTCCATCCGGCAGGCGCAGAAGTTTTCAGATAACCACGAAACGCCAGACAGACGCTTTCCCCCGGATTCTTCTTGACCGCAGGAAACTCCAGAATCTGGCTCTGAGGCGTGTCTGCTGTTTTGATCTCTACATGCAAACCCTCTTGGGCAAGCAGCAGCACCGGCAAAAAAAACAGCAAGGATACCGCAAGAAAAAAAGTGACAAAGTGCGTCTTCATTGTTCAGAGAATCCTTATAAAAAGTGTGGCACGCTGCCTTGCACACAGGTGTATTCACAAGGTTTTCACGGCGCCTTCAATGCGCTCCAGCGCCTCGTCAATGTCCTCTGCCTGATGCGAATAGTTGACATAGCCGCCATTATAGATGGCGACGCCCGCCTTGAAAATGGCGCGCTTCATCTTCTCGACGTGTCCGGAGTCGGCGCCTGGCCTGAGCCTGAAGAAAGAGAGCGGGCGGTCTATGCAGCCCATCTGGATCGGCAGGCTGTATTCTTCGATGATCTTCTCCATGCCGCCCCACATACGCGCCCCCATGCGCCACAGGTGGCCAATGACGTCTTCGGAACGGTAAATTTCAATGACCTTCTTGGCCGCAGCCAGCGACAATGCCTCGCCGCCGTAGGTTGAGGAGACGATGGCCTTGTCAAAAGCGTCCATCCATTTCGCCTTGCCGCAATACACTGACAGCGGCATGCCGTTGGCAATGCCTTTTGCGAACACGGCCATGTCTGGCGTGACGCCATAGAACTCCTGCACGCCGCCCAGCGCAATGCGGAATCCAGTGACGATTTCATCGTAGACCAGCGCTGCGCCGTAGCGTTCGGTGAATGCGCGCAAGTACGGGTAGAAGCTGCGCCCCGCGTCCATGTTGGCGTAGTCGGCGGCAACGACCACGGCGGCCAGGTCATCGCCGTACGCCTTGCCCAGCTCCTCCAGCTTTTCGGTGTCGTTCCATGATGCGGCGTGATATAAAGAGGCGATGGCTGCGGGAATGCCCGTCTTGCCGGAAGTGCCTTTGCGGTTAGGCAGAGCCAGTGCGCCAGAAGCCAGGGAGTTCAGCCAGCCATTGTAGCCAATCTGGATGACATGGTCATGCCCAGTGATATAACGGGCAGCCTTAATGCACGCTGCGATAGCCTCGCCGCCAGTCTTCAGGAAACGCGCTTTTTCGGCGCAGGGGATGATTTCAGTGACTGCCTTGGCCACCTCGGCCTCCAGAGGGCTGGGATAGCCAAAGACAATCCCCTTGTCAAGCTGGCTGCGGATGGCGTCGTCAACCGGCCCGTAGCAATAGCCCAGGCTTATCGGCCCCAGGGAGTTGCGGAAGTCAATGTACTCTTTCCCATCAGCGTCCTTGACGCGGCATCCCTTGCCGCTGACGATGACGGCCGGCTCCTCTGGCGTAAGCGTCGCGTGTTTCGAGCAGGTGCTGCTTCCCCAGGGGATGTACTTGCCCAGCATCTCAGCGTAATATTGGTTGTCCATCATCTTTCCATCCTTTTCACGGTTAGGGCATCTATCTCTCTCAGCTTCCCCTAAACGAAAAAATAATATTTCCAGTGCCACGCTACTGAGAGTTAACAACCAAGCCTAGCAAGAAGAAACGCTAACTGAAATCTAACCCATCAACTGCCGAAGCGCAAACGGTCGCCTCGAAATCAAGCCCCAGCTTCAACAACCTAAGATTGCGACCGAACATGGGGCTGGATGATCCACCGAGGAAAATCTGCGCAACCTGCGGATACAATACGCCCGAAATCCTTTTGAGCGCCCTGCATTCAAGCTTCGCAGTTGCCTGGACAAACTTCAGATTCCTACCTACACGTCGTTTTTTGCCCCCCGGGGGAAAAACCGTTAGTGTGGCTTTCCTAAGAAGAAACGTTGTCAGGCAACGGCGCTTGATATGCTTCATCGCCGCCGTAGTGCAAGAAGCCACGATAGACAAGGTAAAGCGAGACCAGGCCCCCAATCTGAAACATTGCCCCTACAATGTACACCAAGGCATAGCGCTGTCCGGTCAAGTCGAGCAATTTTCCAAACAAGGGGACCACCAGCATGACGCTGGCGGATGACAGCAGCGCCGCGATGCTGGTGAACTGGGCAAAATACAGTTGCGGAAAAAGGCGGGCGGCGGTCGATGCGTAAAGCGTGTTGAAAGACATCACCGCAACGCCGTGTAAAAGCTGTATGACCAGAAATGCAGTGGGTGAAGTGCAGAATATCCCGCCGCCGATATCAATCAGCGCCCAGACTATAAGCGCTATCATGGAGGTGCGGAGCGGGTGATATTTATCGGAAAGACTCCCCAGGAAAAAACAAAGCAAAAAAGATATCGCAAAACATATTGCCTGGCATTTGCCCAGAGCGTCCATGCTGACTTCCATGCTTTGGGCAAAGAAAATATAATATGTGTTGAAAGGCACCGAGCCTAAGCCGATAAGAGTCATGCCAAGGAAAAGAATGCGATAATAAGGCAAGGAGAAACAAAGATTCCAATAGCTTTTGACCATCTTTACGGTACTGGATATTGGCCCCTGTTTTCCTCCTTCCTCCTCTGGCGGTGGTGGATATTCACCTTCCTTGACCTTGATGCAAAGCGTAAACAGGCCGACGCCATAGAGTATGCCGATGCCGATCAGCAGCTCCGGCCCGTAGTCCTCGGCCTTGCCGAACAGCTTCGCATTGAACAGAACCGCCACCAGCAGGCTGACCGCACGGGTCAGGGCGAGAAACCTCCCCAGGAGAACCTTGGGAACCACATCGTTGGTTAGTGCTGAAAAGATATTGACGGACAAGGTGGTTCCAAGGTCCAGCAGCAACCAGAAAAAGGCAAAAACCCACAGCCGCAAGGTATTCACATCGATTTCGGAAAATATGGCTTGCGCCTTCAGGACTGTCCCAAGCCACGGACTCAGGCCAAGGCCAACCATAGCGACGGTGACAATAGGCGTGGTCATGAACAGATACGGTATCCTGCGCCCAAACCTGCCGCGGTGCCGGTCACTCTTATAACTTATCCAGGGAATCAGGAAGATGTTCGTAAAGTTGGGAATAGATATGATTAACAGGCCATATAGGAAGTTGGATATGCCGAACTTCTTGACCATTACAGCTGCCAAAGCGCCCACCGAGCGCCCCTTCATAACCCAGGCGAAATCCCCCCATAGCATCCAGCAAAACAGGGCAATGATCCCTGATGTGGTATAGGTCAGAGTACCTGCCGTGAAAATTTTCTTGGCGCCGTTTGTGTTCATGATTGACTATTCCGTTCAAGGTCTCCTGGCCGGTTTCAGGAAAGTTTCTGCCTGTTCATTTGCCTTTACCCCAAGGCAGCCCAGGGCTGTTATGCTTTAGCCTGCGGGTCTTGTGGACAGAGTGGACATGGTGGACAGAGTGGACGGCGGGTGCCGTACACCCTAAAAAAATCTGCGTAATCTGCGGATAAAACAACAGTTTCCCGCCCCTCTCTCTTAACGAAGAACTTTAAACGCAACGATTGAATTCCAATCATTGACGGAATTGCCTTTGCCGACAAAGCGCAGCTGCCGGCAGGTCACCGGGGCTGCGAATCGGTATTCTTCAAAATCCCTGGTTTTTCCTGAACTTTTCCCGGAAAACGCATTTTCCCATTGTACGCCGTCGCGCGAGCACTCAATGGCAAAGGTCGCCACCCGGCTGTCGCCAGCATGCCATCGGATAGCAACTCCTTGCACCGGCGCTTCTTCCGCCAGCAGCGCCGTGAATCCGACTGAATGCCCCTGGGCATCCCAGTAGGACGTCTTGGCCGGATTGTAATCCAGCATGCCAAACAGCTGGTCGAGATTGGCATTGTCCGTTGAAAAGAGCCAAAGCAAGCCATGTTCGGGTGTTCCCGACGGTGCCAAAGACAGCGTATTGCTCAGCGAGTCCTGGAGGCAGAGTCGGTCTTCCAGAAATGCCAGCACTGCCACAGGAAACAGCCAGCCGTCATCACTGGAAGGCGGCGCCAGCGCCCCAGACAGATTCATGCCATCCATGACGATATTCGGTGATTTTTCCGACATGACGATGTCATGTCCCCCCAAGGCAAAGGCGAAGCGGCCGTCTTTTTCGGCTGCTGTCACCCCAAGCTGGCGCAGGAATGGCCGCATGGGCACGTAAACCTCGCGGCCTTTCCTCACGGCTTTGACATCGTCCAGTATTTTGCCCCCCAATGCAATCATACCCGGCTCCAGGCGCGGCGCCGTCGCAGCTATCAGCGGCTCAGCCTGCTCCAACCTGGGCATCCCTTCCCCGCTGCCAGGAGCAAAACGGTATTCGCCCGCCTCCGGCGCCAGGAAGAACAACGTGTTCGCGCCCGCCTGCACCTGGCAGGCGAACGCACGGCCCGCCGCTGTGCGCACTTCCCAAAGCCCCGGCTTCAAGCCAGCGCACAGAACCTGGATTCCGGCCTTTTCAACCGAGAGCGAAAACGGCTGGCCAATCAACCCAGTGCCTTTGGCCAGGCTGACCAGACGACCTGCCAGTGATACGGTGTAGCTGACCTCAGTGGCGCCGGTCACGCATGGAAGAGGCTCGACAGCGCCGTCCAGCACCTGCATGACTGTCAGGAAAACATCGTTGGCTCGCGCCTGCCGCGGCGAAAACATGACCCGATGACCCCGTCCTTCCGGCAACGACGGATTCGGCGGGGTATACTGCCGTCCAAAGACATTGAATGTCTTGTCGCCGCTGAGTACTTCGACGGTGCGTTCGGCGGGCGCCGGCAGAACCATGTTGACGTCCAGCGCACTGGCCAGGCCAAAAGCCTCGCTGTGCAAGCGAACCCCGCCGTCCGTCACGGTCGGCGGCTGCAATGCGTTGATTTGCCAGTACTTCTGAAAGGTCGGATTCGCCGTTGTCATGTCATCCAGCACGATGATTGCCGCCGGATGGCCAGGGGTCGAAATATTCAGGAAACAGAATTGCCGCTGGTAATCGCTGATCTTGGCAGAATACGCTCCGACCAGGTTGGCGGCATAGTAGCTGAACAACGGCCGCTGCTTTGACGGTCCAAAGCTGCACGCCACCACTTTGCCATTGTTGAACATCGGATCAGTACGAGCTTGTTCCGGTGTGCGTGGATGCGCCTGCACAAAACGAACTCCGCCGTCATTGGCCTCGGTTCGCAAAAACTTCTCCTCCGGGTCAACCGCCAGCATGATACTTTGGGCGATCGAACGCTTGCTGAAGTTCATATCAAAGGGAGTGCCGTAAAACCCGTATTGCGACAGCTTGGCCGCCAGCATCCCGCGGCAGTAAATCTGAAAAGCACCGGCATCGGCATGCTGGTGATTGCCAAAATGATACCCGCCGCCCTTGATCTCGGCCACCACATCGCCGGCTGCCAAGCCGGAATTCCACCCAGTCCGCGCAACCATGCCTCCGAGAATCGGCCCGAAATCAATCGTGAGCGGAAGCTGCCAGAGATCATAGTCCGGCTCAATGGCGGGGTCATTGACGAGCAGGAAAAGCACCGGGTTGCCAGGCAAGCCGCCTTGCCGCAGAAACTCGCCCTTGACCAGCTGGCTGCCGCTATAGGCATAGCACAGCAGAAAAGTCTGCGGCGCCTTCCAATAGCCAGAAAAAGCGCCGCAGTCGCCATCGCGGATCATGCTGCCGTCCGGCAGCCGCATATAGAGCCAATACAGGGGGACATTCTTGATATTCGGATGAAAGACTTCCTGGCCCAACATGCGTTTAAACAGCCAGGCCGCGTGCATTTCGCAACCGAAGCGGAAAGCAGCATAGCTGATGCCCTGGTTATGCCGCGGCGAATCATATTCGAAGCGGCGCATGGGCACGAGTTCTTCCAAGACTTTCCAGGCGCAATACTGGTACGGCAGCGGGTCTTCGTCGTAAACGGCAATAGACAGCGAAAGCAGGTCGCGGTTCACCTGCATCTCATTGCCGTGGCCATTGACGATTGTCTGTTTGAAGGGAGGCCAGCCGCATTCCATGTCATCAGCCAAGCGCATCAAATTCTGATAGAGCACCTGGCGTTCAGGCTCGGAAATGATGTCATAGCACCAGTCATAGACCTTGGCAGTGGCGTAGATGGCAGCGCCGATTTCGCGGGTGATGTCCAGCAAATTGCCGTATTCCACCCGGGGCAGATAATCCAGCAATAGCTGCACTGCTTCCCGGCCAATCTGCCGATCTCCGGTCATAAGATAATAAAAAGCCTTGATTGAGGCCGCGCCTTCGAGCCTGGTGTTGTAGGGGAGTTCGCGGTCTGGCTCAAACGTAAAGGCAAACGGTGCCAGGGCTTGCTTCCGTACCTTCTCCCAGGCCGCAGCATGCTCCGGATGAGCCAAGTTGGCCTTGATTTGCGGCAGCGTATCCGGAGTCACCCAGAGGCGTGGATGCACCTTGGGCGGCACCACCGGCGGCTGATAGGCTGCGGCGACCTCAGGAACCGGCGTCGGACTGTAGGTTATCACATCCACCGTATCCAGGCGGACGCCCCGCGGAAGCCAGATTTTCAGCTGCTGGGCCTCGCCGTTCAGCATGAATTTGCCAAGGACCTGGCGGGAAAGCTTCGGCTGAGCCCAAGGCACATAGACGACGCGCCGCGTCGGCCGCTGATCATCAATCTGAAGTTTGAGGAACATGGACTGATACTTGCTGCGGGCTTTGCTCATCAGCTCCTGGCCATACTCGTCAACATCAGCGTTGGTGCGCAGGTAAAAGCGGTCTGGACGTTCGGCCTTAATGACAAAGGTGAGGTCAGGCGGCGATTCCTGGTCCAGGCCGTTTTTCTCCTCAATTCCCGGCGCCAAAGTGACGCCCTGCCCGCTTTTCACACCAGGAATCGCTGTGATTACAGCCCGTTCTGACGACAACACCGCCTTCTCGGCCTCAAGCGTCAAAGACTTGCCAGCCGGAATCAAAACCGGCTGAGCTGACAGCATGGCAATCGAAGACAAGGCAAAAAATGGAATGGCAATTTTCATGAAGCCTACTTTCCTATTCTCCAACGACGGGGCGGAATGGGCGCTTCGCGCTTTTTTTTGAGCCTGCCGCGCATTTTTAATTTTTTATTTTCTTTGCGAGGTAACCAGTGTAACCTCGTCTCCCGGTGAACATTCCGACAGCAAGTAATCCTTGCCCGTCTCCACCTTTGCCGGCAATTCCACCCGGAGCCGTCCGGCATTACTTTGGCTGTGCGCTTCCCCCACCCACGTTTTCCCATCCGCCTCATACAATGCCAGCTTCCCGCGCGCCAACACCAGCTGCGGCGAAACCTCCCCGGTCCGCTGCTGTTCATCAAAACTCTCAAACCGGAACAACCCCCGCACCGGACTCTGGTCCAACAGCTTCACCGT
>Ga0123335_1001620_pt1 | contig 36013 bp, 34 predicted proteins | sample BiotimSIPDNA_2_FD_89707 | JGI IMG/M metagenome (GOLD analysis project Ga0123335, IMG submission 89707) | Anaerobic biogas reactor microbial communites from Washington, USA - Biogas_R2 time_0 SIP DNA | ecosystem: Engineered > Bioreactor > Anaerobic > Unclassified | place: Washington, USA... | reverse complement strand
ACTTGTTGATTTATCGCTATTATTTCGTCTATACTGCCCACTTGAAATTTTCTACCCATTGTTTCAGGGCCAAGTTTAACCTTCAGGCCTCGATTTTTAATTTCCAAGCTAATCTCTTTTAATACGTTGACACAATTTTTGAAAGCAAAGTCTTTTTCCACTTTGCCATAAAAACCGGGGTGAAAAACCATAACATAAGCACCCATCCAATCTGCTGCTGTGGCAGCAGCAATTAGTCGCTCTTTGCTTGCCTCAACCACTTCTTTTTTTCCTGAAAGGTTAATGAAATATGATCCATGCATACTTAATTTAACATCGTTTTTTTTCGCTGATTCCCCAAGTTTTTCTGCCTCTGCCTGTTTTATCTGTGGTTTAGCTCCCCACCTTACCGCTTGATACTCAAAAGCATCTAATCCCTCCTCCTGAAGTAGTCTTGGGACATCAGAAAGTTTTGCTCCTATAAGTCTAAAGGTTGGTGGTACACCTGCTGGACCGAAGCGTGTATTCTCAGACATGCAAATACCTTATTTTGTAAACTCTTGAGTTGTTTTTATCTTTTAAACATATATTTAAAAAAAGGAACTTAGTGTTGGAATTGAAACAAATAAATTAACATAAACTGCAATAGCCAAAACTCCAAGTGTTATAGTCAACAATACAAGATCTCCCCTATGCAGCTTGAGCTCATATAAATTTGTGCGTTTTCTGCATGCCCCCCATGCACGTGATTCCATCGCCTCAGCTAACTCAAGGCTTCTACGTATTGCACTCACAATTAAAGGAATAAGGATTGGTATATAGTTACGAATCCTTTTTAGTATGTTGCCTTTTTCCAGTTCTAGTCCACGTGCTTTTTGTGCATCCATTATTGTTTGTGCTTCTTCAGCTAAGACTGGCACAAAACGTACTGCAGTTGTAAATGCAAACGCAAACTCATAGGGTATACGTGACTGTTCTAATGCTAAACCTAAATGATCCGGTGAGGTTGTTAGGAAAAACACTGAGAAAGACTCGACTAGTACAACAAACCGTAACGTCATAGCTGCTGCTGACTCGACATTAACTGCGGTTAAAGTATAGTTTGACATGAAGTATGTTGTAAGAATGTTCACTACGAAAATAAATGTAGCTAAGAAAGCAGCTCCTCTTAGTGAACGTATCCATTGTTTTTGAACGTGTGCCAAGAACACGAATGGCAACTGCATAAAAAACAAAATCAAAAGTGGAATTATCTGATTGAAAAGTATGGCAACGATAAAAATGACTATTACATAAATAAATTTGATTCGAGGGTCAAGATTATGTATGGGTGAGACGACTTTACGGAATTTTAAGCCGTCGAAAATACTCATTTGCTATGTCTCTCCTTTGTTTGTAGCAGTAAGGTTTTTGCCTCGTAAATATCGATTATGTCCTTAGGGAAACCAAAGGCAGAAAGTTTAGCGAATACTTGGGCTATCTGCGGAAGGACAATTGATGATAACTCGAGTTTAGCTGGGTCAGTGAGAATTTCTCGTCCTATACCATCAGCGACTATTTTTCCTTCTTTCATTAATATTACGCGAGGGTTACATTCAGCAACGAATTCAACGTCATGAGTAACAGTTACAATTGTTTTCTTTTGGGTCTGCATTTGCATTATAAATTGTCGTAACTTTTCTTTCTGTTCATAATCTTGACCTATCGTTGGTTCATCTAAAATTAGGGTTTTAGGGTTCCATGCTAACACAGACGCCAATGCTACACGTTTGCGTTCTCCCCCGCTTAACAGAAATGGTGAGGTTTTTCGGTATTGCGTTAACGATAAAAGATTTAACGCCCACGTTACGCGTTCTTCTACAACTTTAGGTTCAAAACCGAAGTTTTTAAGTGCAAATGCTATCTCTTCTTCAACTGTTTCGCTGAAAAGCTGGTGATCCGGATTTTGAAAAACAAAACCTACGTTTCTAGCCAAAGCTGCAACGCTAGACTTTGTTGTTTCTACTCCGTCTATTTTTACTGCTCCGCTTGAAGGTTTTAGCAGTCCATTGAAATGTTTGACAAAAGTAGATTTACCTGCACCGTTTTGCCCCATTATGGCTACGAATTCTCCATCTTTGATAGTTAAAGAGACTCCTTTTAATGCTTCAACTTTATTTGGGTAGGAATAGTGAATGTTTTCTGTCTCTATCATTTCGAAGACAGAACCTCCATTATCTCATCTGCTAATTCTTCTGAAGATAGAGGCGTTTTATCACCAAGTTTGAGGCCTTCTTTCTTCAACATCTGATAAAGAAGAGTTGCTTTGGGTATTCCTACTCCCATTAGCTTTGTTTCTTCTGAGCTCAAAATTTCTCTGGGGTCACCTTCTAAACGTACTGTTCCTCGATCCATAACGATTAGGTGATCTGTGTATTTCGCGGTTAAATCTAGACGATGTTCAACTAGTATTACTGTTATTCCTTGTTCTTTATTTAACCTGTAAATTACGTCAAAGATTTTTTCAGCGCTTAATGGATCTAAAAATGATGTTGGCTCATCTAATACTATTATCTCCGGGGACATAGCGATGACTGCGGCAATTGCCACTCTCTGTTGTTGTCCCCCGCTTATTTCATGAGGTGAACGTTCTTTTATATCGTATATGCCTGTTTGATTTAATGCCAAATCTACTTTTTTACGCATTACCTCTCTTGCTGTTCCCATGTTTTCCAAACCAAAGGCTACATCTTTCTCTATTGATAATGCGAAAAGTTGGTTCTCAGGATTTTGGAAAACTAAACCTACATGTTTTGCCATCTCGTAAGTATGGTGATCCAAAGTGTTTATGCCTGCAACCGTGATTTCACCCTTAATTTCACCCTGATAGAAATGTGGTACTAAACCATTGAAGCATCGGCATAAAGTGGTCTTTCCACAACCGCTTGGGCCTGTAATTAATACGAACTCGCCTTTTTCTACCTTGATGGAAACGTCATCTATTGATGGTTTTGAAGCACCCGGGTAGGTGTAAGTGAGGTTTTTTGTTTCAATTATTGCCATGACTTTTATGCCTACTCACTTTAAGCGTGAGTGTTTCCTCATTTAAGCGTAGCTACTCAGTTTTGTTTATTTTCTGTTTTAAAAGTGCAAGGCATTGTTTTAATGTTTCCTGAATTTCACCCTTTCCACTCACACCTGCAGCCATAGCGTGACCTCCCCCTACACCTTGCAAGTATTCCCCCAATGGCGCTGCAATATCCAAGCCTAGATGTACTCCTGCTTTTTCATTGAATTGCCGTATACTTCGTAGGCTAACCTCTACTTTCTCATCCTTTTTACCTGCAACAGCTGACACATGCGCTCCTATATCCACTAATGACTTGGCTGCTTGCGCCTGAAATGCACTTATATGGGATAGCGCGATTATCCACCCTTCTACCTTAACTATCTTAGCCCTCTTACATGCTTTAAGTTTAGCAACTCTTTCAGAGGTTTCAATTGGTAATGCAAATTGTGCAAGTGTTTCCTGCGCATCTATACCCTCAACCACTAATTTAGCAATTATCTCAAAAGTTGGAGAGTTAGCTAAAGCAAAATGTCTTGTATCAAAAGCTATACCTACAAACAAAGCTTTGGCTTCATTAAGGTTGGGTCTAACTTCTGCCTCATCAAATAGTCTGTATATCAATTCACAATTTGCAGCAGCCTTATCATCTATCATACAGAGTTTACAAATTTGTGTTGTATCCGAGTTTGGTGCGTGATGGTCGATTATTATTTTTGGTGCAGACGATTTTTTTATTGTATCTGCAACCTCATCGAGTTGTTCAATTGTATTCATATCTAAAAAAATGATTACTTCCGCAGATTCTATATTGGGTTTTAAATTGACTGATATCGGCATTTGCTCTAGAAGCGTCTTAGATGGTTTATTGATTCCCTGTGGGCAACCGATTTCTATTACAACATCTGAAAGAAAACGCTTCAGTAATCCCTGTAAACCGTATGCTGAACAAATAGCGTCAGCATCTGCACTACGATGGCATAGTAAAAGCACAAATGAAGCTTTTTGCTCTTTAATAATTTGAATTATTTCTTTTAAACTCATTTTGTCTTTCTCAAAAAGTTTTCAATAGCTGTATAAGCTTGATTAATAGCATCTTTAACCAAAAGTTCTTCGTTAATATTCCTATTCTGCTTCGATAAAAGAAGGTCAATTTCAACTGTAATATCTACCGGTTTTGATCCTTCCACTTCAACACTGATATCCATGCGTTCAATATCCTTACTTGCTACTTTAGATAAAATGAATCTGCGTGACGTCTCTTCAGCAATCTTACATAAACATTCAATCTGCTCGGTGGTTAGCTCTGGAAATCCGAGCTCTACCATCAAGCATACACCTTGTCTAAGATAGAGGTTGACCTGAGACTGGGCTAAGGTCTTCTTGCAGTTTAGTTTGAGCTTCTTTAACTTGGCTACGGACCCGTTCTTCTTGTCTAGCGATTACAGTACTTCTAGTTTCCAGCAATGATTTTCGCTCGTTCAAATCTTCAGTTACTTTAGACTTTTCTGACTTTACTAAAAGCGAACCTATTGCTTTGTAGATTACTGCGTCATCTGCTGTTTTTGTTAGTTCAGATAGTGTTTGTTCTAATTCATTTTTTTCCATTTCAACTTGTTGTTTTTGTGCTAGAATGGATTGTAAGGTTTGTTGTAACTGTTGAAGTCGGAGAAGCCTTTCTTGAACATTAGGCGGTAACTTGGATAGATCGTCACTCAACTTTTATTCCTTCCGTATCCAGCAATAGAATGTGCTCTTAATTAAGCATTTCCAACTCATGGTAATTTTGTTACAATCATCTTACAATTGTAGTATTCCAATAGTAAACCTGTTTGTAATCCATTTTTGAGACTGGATACCTCGCATCTTCATATACTATATCCAATGTTACTCCATAAATTGCTAAAAGTTTTCCCATCACTGTTCCAATTTGTTCTGTTTTATCGTCACTTGGCCAGAAACCCCAAATAGTGTCGTCATGATGACGCATGCCCCACCCATAATTACTCGGCAAAATCAATACAGCTTCAGGAGTACTCAAATTACTCTGTTTTTTGTAGTGTATATCTTTCCAGAATCTTTCAAGTGCAAGGTAATGTTCCTCTACCATGGCTGGAGCGCTTTCGTTTCCCAATGTTGCATAATTAAAAATCACTATGTAGTCGGCGCCCGCTTGGTATGAACTAAGCATTTGATTGTAAATTTGTTCTCCGTTGTCTAAGAAAGGGGGTTCTCCATACTTCCAAGTTATTATTGTACCCCATTCTTTATCTTGAAGTCGAGCTGCGCCTTTTACTAACGCTATCTGTTGAGCTACACTTGCATTCCATCCTAACTGAGCCAACAAGACCTCATAGCCGCCCAAATAATCAAACCAATAAAGGCCATAGTCAGATGTGAAGGTAGTTATCCCAGCAGCATTTAATGCTGCAAGTCCAGGGTCCCCCTCTTTTAGGACATAGTTTACAAAAAAATCTGCTTCCAAGTCATAATCTTGAGGCAGTATTTTATTTTCTGCATGATAAAGCATCTTGAGATAAATTTGTTGAAGTGATTTAATCGCTGGGTGCTCAACTTTTGAAAAATTATCTGAATGTTGTTCGTAGAACTCTACCCAATAGCCATCCAGTTGTATGCCTCCTGGTTCGTCGTTATAATATACTCCTAAAAATTGATTTCCCCAGCGTTCAGTCCAATTTTTCTTTATCTCTGACATCGGTTGATCCCAAAACCAAGTTGTGGTATCATTTTCGTAAGGACTTGTAATTCCCAAGTTCACTATAATGTTTAAACCAGATTCTACTGCATAGTTGCAGATTTCAATTACTGCTGTTTGGTTTCTACTGAGTTCGCTTCTACCTGTATCTAAAATGAAGAGGTTAGTGTAGTTTTTTGTTCTGTCTATTTGGGTTTTTGCTTCATCTGTTGTTTTACCGCAAAAAGCTATTCCAACATAAGGTTTAGAGTCTATTACTTCTTGCGTTGTATTGAGATAGTAACTATTTAGCCCCACTATAGAACCTATTAAAATTATTATCAAGAAAACTGGAATCAAGAACTTTTTGATTCCCAACTTTGTCATCAACTAACCCCGTAGTTGTATTGTCCGTTTGGTTAACAATTAAGTTTATGCCCTAATTGTTCCAATATTAAGGAGTAACATCAATGTGGTGTATTTCCTATTACTCGAATTTTTTAACAACTTTAAATATCCAAACTGACGTGCTTCCACTCGAATAAACTATATGTATTAAATCCAAAAACGCTTAATTTGTGAAGTCTTTTTAAGCTTAAAAGATACTAAACCAATAAGAGGCGAAGTATTTGGAACGCGCTAAAGTCAAAAAAGAAGAGGTTCAACAACAAGATACACGTTTCTTATCTGTGTTTGTGGAATCTAAGAATTCAGTAATGATTATGCTCAGTGAAAAAGAAGATAAATTAGGTACCTTGGCAATTGCTGTTCCAAAACATGATCCTGTTGGTCAAGTTACTTCTTCAGTGTTGTTGGGTGATAAAAACATTATTTCTGCTCGTATGTTTGCAGAGTACGTTGCTTCTAAAACTGGGAAAATCGCTATGGTTTCTGTTTACTTAGAAAGGGTTGGAGAGATTATCGCTCAAGAATTTTTTATGTATCTAATAGATAAATTAATCAAGGGTGACAGTCAAAAAGAAGCGACTGCAATATAATTTCTTTTTAAGATGAATTCTATGGTCTCCAATTGTTTTGGTGAAGGTTTTCTTCATTTTTATTTTCTAAAAAGTGGGATGTTTTAACGTGGATACTTTAATGATCAAGGTTGATTCCGAAAATCCGGATTTATCAAAAATTCAGATTGTAGCAAACATAATTCAAAATGGTGGTTTAGTTGCCTTTCCAACAGAAACAGTCTATGGGTTGGGCGCCGATGCGTTGAATCCATCTGCAGTTTTAGCGCTGTTTAACGCCAAGAATAGACCTCTAGATAACCCTCCGATTATTCACATTGCAGAAAAGTCAGCTATTTATCCATTAGTAGCTGAGGTGCCGCCAGAAGCTGAGTTACTGATGAGAAAGTTTTGGCCTGGTCCACTTACACTAATTTTCAAACGATCAAAGAACATACCTGATGTTACTGTTGCTGGTTTAGATACGATAGCAATACGTATTCCTAAACATAAAATCGCCCTCCAAATAATCAAACAAAGTCAACGACCTATTGCAGCGCCTAGTGCAAATTTAGCAACTAAACCTAGTCCAACGACTGCTCAACATGTATATGAAGACCTGAACGGGCGAATAGATGCCATTATTGACGGTGGAGCAACCAGCATCGGCGTTGAATCTACAGTAGTTGACTTAAGTGGAGATAAACCTGTGCTTCTCCGTCCTGGTGGAACACCTTTTGAGGCTTTAAAGAAAGAATTGAGTAATTTAGAACTTCATCCTTTTGTAAGTGCAGAATGTGATTTATCACTAGATAAGATTAGTTCACCTGGAATGAAACATAAGCATTATGCTCCAAAAGCTGAAGTGCTTCTTGTAGAGGGGAACATCCAAGATGTTGTCAATAAAATTAAGGAATTATCAAAATATTATGTAGCGAAAAATATGGCGGTTGGAATTTTAGCTACTGATGAAACTTATTCTTCATATGTTGGTCACGTAATAAAATCTTTGGGAAGCCGCTTTAATTTGTCAGTTGTTGCTAGTAACCTGTTTAGTTTGTTGCGTGAAGTTGATTCTCAAGGAGTTGATGTAATACTCGCAGAAAGCGTATCTACTGAAGGTTTAGGTTTAGCAGTTATGAATAGACTGCGAAAAGCCTCATGTTACAGGATAATAAAAGCGAGTTAGATTTTAAACAGATTTAGTTAAAAAACTTAAAGCTTACTTCTATACTGTTTATCTAGCAAGTTTTATCATTAATAGCTTTGGTGCTGGGAAAAATTTATATTCAGATATTTGATTGTTGAACTCCAGTTTGTACTTTAAACTTAGAAATTGGTGAAAATTATGTCACAAGGTGGAGGAAATATTCCCGTTCTCGTATTAAAAGAAGGTACCGGCAGAAGTACTGGCCGCGAGGCTCTAAAGAACAACATTATGGCTGCAAAAATCGTTGCTGAATCAGTGAAAACCACCCTTGGTCCGTGTGGTATGGATAAAATGCTTGTTACCGGCATGGGCGACGTTGCGATAACCAACGACGGAGCAACCATCATGAAAGAACTTGACGTTCAACATCCAGCTGCAAAAATGCTTGTTGAAGTTGCCAAAGCGCAAGATAACGAAGTAGGAGATGGAACAACAACCGCTGTTATATTATCCGGAGAGTTGCTCTCAAAAGCAGAGGCTCTACTAGATAAAAACATTCATCCGACTCTGATTATTGAAGGCTACAAGAAAGCAAGCGAAAAAGCTCAGGAAATTCTGAATAATATTGCTTTACCTGTTGCTTTTGATAACGAAAAAACACTCAAAGAAGTAGCTATCACCTCTATCTCAAGCAAAAGCATTAACGTAGCAGAAGACCACTTCGCAAAAATAATCGTTGATTCAGTAAAACAAGTTTCAGAAAAAATCGGCGAAAAATACGTTGCAGATATAGACTTAATCAAAATTGTCAAGAAACATGGAAAAAGTCTAGAAGAAACTGAATTAATTAAAGGAATGGTGCTTGACAAGGAAATAGCCAGTTCAGGTATGCCAAAACTTGTCGATGACGCGAAAATTGCTCTGCTTAATGCTAAATTAGAAATTGAGAAAACAGAGTTCGACGCAAAAATTAACATTGAAAGTCCCGATCAAATGCAGATGTTCCTTGACGAAGAAGAACGTATGTTAAAAGAAATGGTCACTTCTGTAACTAAATCTGGTGCAAACGTTATTTTCTGCGAAAAAGGCATTGACGATATGGCGCTTCACTTCCTAGGTAAGGCTGGTGTATTAGCTGTAAAAAGCGTAAGCAGCAGTGACATGGAGAAACTCTCGCGAGCAACAGGCGGAAAAATAGTGGCAAACGTCAAGGATTTACATCCAGATGTATTAGGCAAAGCTAAACGTGTCGAAGAAGTAAAAATTGGTGATGACAAACTTCTCTATATCCGTGATTGCCAAAACCCCAAGGCGGTTACAATCGTTATTCGTGGTGCATCAAACAACGTGATTGACGAAGCAGAACGTTCACTACATGATGGTTTATGTGTTGTTCGGAACGTAATAGAAGACGGTAAAATCGTTGCAGGCGGCGGTGCACCTGAAGCTGAACTATCAAAGGGCCTCAGAGCATATGCTGTACAAGTCGGTGGAAGAGAACAATTAGCAATAGAAGCGTTTGCAGAAGCAGTTGAAGAAATTCCACTTACACTCGCTGAAAACGCAGGGTTGGATCCAATCGACATAATGGTGGCACTTCGTTCACAACATGAAAAACCAGACGGTAAATACTTCGGCATCGATGTATCCACTGGTAAAATTGTTAATATGTGCGAGAAGATGATTATTGAGCCACTTCGTGTTAAACAGCAAGTCATAAAATCAGCGACAGAAGCCACAAATATGATCCTCAAAATCGACGATTTGATTAGTGTCAAAGGCGGCGATAAGATGCCTCCAATGCCCCAAGGTGGAATGGGTGGTATGGGCGGCATGGGTGGAATGGGTGGTATGGGCGGTATGCCCTACTAAACCATCCAAAACTTCCTATTTTATAAATTATTTATCTATTATCTGCTTGCGTTAGAGCTATTTTTTCCTTTGATTTGCTAATCCCCAAGATTTTTTGGGTATAGGTGGCATTTAGTTTTGTTTTCTGCACCATTTATCTGTTTTTCTTGGTATTCCTTGTTATTCTCGACTAACTGTTTGGCTTCTTGCTCATTGTCTGCTAAGACTATGAAAGGGTTAATCTCAAATTGGAGGTCATGGGAGGGTATAGACGATGAAAAGCTTCTTCGTCATTCAACCAGTCACCAAACTACTCATTATCTAAAATAAGTAATTAATCTATGCACTAGAACAAAGTGTACATGACAATAGGACAGGGCATCTAGAAAGCAATCAATTGTTTGGTATACCGTGTTGCCTGTACTATCCTATAGCTGCTCTTTGTAAATAGCTTTCAGCGTGTTCTATCTAGAATCACACGAAAAAAGACTATGATAACCTTATAACTAGTCTGCGCTTTAGAGTTTTAACCATGAAACTGATGGTCAAAAGCGCTAAAGAAATGCTAGCTGTTCTTGACGAAACAAAAGAATCTTTCAAAGATAGAAAATGTACCTACCCCTACACCGAGTGGGAGCACAGAAGAGCCCAAGTCAAAGAGGGGCTTCATCGCCTCCCCGAATACATCCACCAAGCCGTGGAAACCATAAACAGAGAAGAACAGAAAATGGGTAGGCCACCCAAGCTTGACCTGGAGAAGAAAGTGAACCTCTTCATACTGGTGAGGTTTCTCAATAAATCTAACCGTAACGCAGAGGAGTCACTGCAGTATTTTCAGCCTCTCTTTGGAGTTGACGTTAGCTACAAGTACATAGAACGTCTCTATGGCGACCCAGAAGTCAAACTAGCACTTCATAACTTGTTTGTTTTGCTGCTAAAAGATGAGAAAACAAGCGGCGACTATGCTGGCGATGGAACAGGTTATTTTTGTCAGTGTTGAAAATCACTACTGAAGTGTCCCAAAAAAGTATGGTAAAAAATACGTTTATTTCTTTTCATTCATTGATCTTGCGACTGGGATGTATGTTGGCTGTGGCGTTTTTAGGCTGTCGGAGTGGGATGCTTTCTCCAAAGCGACCGCCATGATTAGCCGGGTTGGGGTAGCGGTGAAGTCAATGCGTCTTGATAAGTACTTTAGTACACGAAAGGTCATTAGAATGTTTGATAGGTCAGTTTCTCTGTTTTTGATTCCTAAAAAGAACATCAAAAGGATTGGTGCTTGGGCTGATGTTTTTACTAAGATGATGGCTTCTCCGGTTGATTTTTTGTCGGAATATTTTCATAGAAATGTGTGTGAGAGCGGGTTTTCTGCTGACAAGGGCAGGTTTGGCAGAATTATCAGGCAGAAAAGAGACGACAGACAACAGATTGCGCTCTTCTCAAACGCGCTTTTCCACAATATCTACGCCATAAGAATTAACCCAAAATAGTTTTGTCCCAAAGCCCCAACAAACAAAAAATATATACGACCTTAGGCGCAATTATGCGCAACGCAAGAAATTACTTTTTCTGCTCTAACCGATACAAGCCTCCGCTGTTTTCACTAGTTAGCACCAATTTCTAGGTGCGAAATACGCAATAATTTTCCGTTCCTATGATAACGCCTAATATCTATAGATAAATATAATGAAGGGAGGGCAGTAAGTGCACTTACATTTTTGGAGGTTTACGTCCAAAAAATAATCGAACAAAAAGAGAATTTGCGCTTCTCAAAGCGTTATTATCACTTAAAAAGCTCGTCAAAATCAATAGCTTAACAATGGTTTAGCCTTTTAATACCCTTATCTATTCTCTGTCTGGTATATTTTATGAGTAGCAGGATTACAACCGTAGCTCCAATAGCTGTTATAAAGCTTACTATAAGAAGCAGGGCATAAGTTTGGCTTGAAATAAGAGGTGCCGGGGTCGGATAGGGACCTGGCGGCGGGAATGGTGTATCTCGTTGGCTTGGAAAAATAAAATAGGTCAATCCTACTAAAGTAAGGGTCACTATAATTGCAGACATTACAGCCAGCATGATTTTAATTTTTTCAGATATTTGCATCTTTGGCAAGTCCCAATTGGGTATTTTCAAATGCATATTTAATGCTATATTACAGAACAACTGTACTACTAAATTAGTACATTTTCCTATAGAAAAGACTAATTAAATTTATTGGATAAAAGATAAGACGGGATTTATATTGAGTGGTAAAGAATCCACTGATAATCTGAAAGGGACAACTTTAGAAATTTACCGCTTTATGCTAAAAATCGGCAGACCTGTAGGTGTCCGAGAAGTTCAAAGAGGTCTCAATCTTAGCAGCCCCTCAATAGCAGTATATCATTTGTCTAAACTGGAAGATGCATGTCTTGTAAAACGCCAAGGAAGTGATTATGTTATTAACAAAGTGTTGCTACAGAACAGCGTAAGAATCGGTCGTTTCCTATTTCCCAAGTATCTATTCTATTCTATACTTGCAGTTGCATTCCTTATAGTCGAACTTACTATTCTAAGACCAGCTACTCTTTCAGGTGACTATTTTTTCTTCACTATATCAACGGCTATACTATCCTACATCTTTTGTTATGAAACAGCGAAAACATGGATTAAAGGAATTCTTTAAAACGGCATAATTAGAACCTTTTCAAATTATAGTACCAATTCCGTGAAGGTCCAGTTGTTTTAGCCGTTTTATAATTATCTGTTCTACTCATGTAGTACAATTGTTCGGAAGTATAGTATTAAGTAAATCGGTTGCCTTACTGAAAATCAGGAGATAAAAAATTGAAAAAAACAATAATTGCAGGATTCGCCATATCCCTTATTATCGTTTGTGCATTGCTTTCTAGTGTACCCATAAATGCGGAGACCTTCCAGGACAACCCAGCACGCAATATAGAAACTGAAGATGGCAAAGTATTCCCTCTACCTAATGGTGGTACCCCTAGAATTTTAACTCCAGACAATGGTGGAACTAACGCCGTGCTCACGAATAATTCAATCGGTCTGTTCAATACCTACAACTTTGATGAAAACGTTTTGCCTGCTGACAAGATACCGACAGCAACACCACGCATCATAACAACTAAAGACGGCAAGGTATTTTCCTTACCAGACCCAAGCACTTCCCCTCGAATTTTGTCTTCAAGGATTGGTGATCTGAGTACCAGTACTCTTAAGAGTAACTCAACTGGCAAGTTTATCACTCCAACTTCAGATGAAACCGCTTTACCTGCCATTAAGACGCCCACAGCAACACCACGCCTAATAACACACGAAAACGGTAGCTTAACAATGGATACTCGCGCTAGCTCAAACCCATAGTTTTCTATTGATGTTTGGGCTACTGCATCAGGAACTCAGTTACCTGCATACATGACCGGCGCATTCACAGCTGTATCCAATACTATCGGAAACTTGGAACCTGACGATTGGGTTATTTATGAACCAATGAATGTAGCCTACGGTACATCCAGCGATAACTACGTTTGGTTCCAATTCACTATATACTACGGTTATAACGGTGTAGTACAGTGGATGGTTTATCGTGCACCGAACGGCGGTAATTTCCAATCAGATATCATACCAATATCATATACACCTGACCACTCATACAGCTTCTCGTTTACAACTTCTGGCTCTAATACCGTTAACTTCAACATTGTAGACAACACTAACTCAGCATCTTGGTCTAACAGCTATAATGTTCCAGGGACCACGCTTCTTCATTACCCAAGAGGCTCATTTTCTCCCGCAAGTTGTGTGGAAGGATACACAACAAACTCGGAGCTAACTAATGTTCCAACCTTTACAACAACCCTTGGAACTGGTCACTCTGACTATTACTATGAACCATCAAATCCTGATTGGGCAGGCAGAATACCTCAAGGCATAGGCACTAACGTTGTAGTCGTTAATTCCGTTTGGTACTGGGCTATGGGCCCTCTCAAGTACGCTACAAACTACTATGACTCGTTTCCGATAAACTATGGATATCCAACCGACTCTTCAAACCTAGCTAACACGCCCGATAAACACTCAGCGAGCATATGGGGCCCAAATCATGGTGACGGTGCAATAATAATCGTATAGAATTACCCACAAGCACTGGTGGAAACATTTTCCTGGATGCTTACTCGGTCTCTGGATACTACAGCCTTACACATGTCTACGTATCTAACAATGGTTCAAATTGGGACTACGTCGGAGGAGGATTCATGTATCCATACCCCGAAGCTCACCTCTGGGTAGGCACATACAACGGAGCATTCAATTATGTAGCAGTTGTCGGCTATGATGACCCCTATTATGGTTATAGTGTGAACTTAAGATTAGATGCGGTTGCTTTACTCCCATAAGTTAAAAATAACCTCCATTTTTTTATGTTATTAACCAATTGCGATAAAGCTACTTCAGACTAAGGCCGAGGATGTTCTCATAAGTTTCTCATTCCACATTTGTTTGCATTCTGATTTAAATGAGCGGAGGATAGTCACATGTAGTGATTCTCTATCTAAATATTAGTAGACCTTAGTTTCAATTAGAGTTTTAGGGCTGAATCGAAGTTTTTATTAGCGTATAAGCGCAATATTTGGCTTTTAGGTTAATCACATGCTAAATTACGTCGTATTATTCAAGAATCCCCTGCACTTCAGGAATTTTTCAGGACTCCAAACACAAAAATTTGAGACCCTAAACTCCCAGATAAAAGCAAAATACCCAGCATTCGAACAAAAAAGACCGCAACGCAAAGACAGAAAAAGAGCAGTAGGCGCAGGCCACCCCTTCGTTTTGCCATTAACAGACCGCCTGCTAATGCTGCTAATCTACTACCACATGTACCCATCCTCAACCTTGCTAGGCTACCTCTTCTGCGTTAGCCAAACCGGCGTACTCAAAAACATAAGAAAACTAGAACCCCTGGTTAGTGAGGTACTGCCGCTACCAAAACTGGAGCATGACAAGGTACGACGACTGCAGACAGTTGATGAGATTGAAGCAATGTTCCCCGGTTTCAAAGCTTTTCTAGATGCAACTGAACAGGAGATCCCAAGACCACAGAGTAAGCGTAAGCGCAGGACTCATTACAGCGGAAAAAGAAAGAAACATACCGTTAAGACACAGTTAACCGTTAATAAACAGGGGCTGATAATCCACAAGACGAGTCATGTTAAAGGAAGCATGCATGATTACACCTTGTATAAACACTCTCATCCGCGTTTGCCAGAGCAGGTTCGTTTAGATCTGGATTTGGGCTATCTTGGAATTAAGGATGATTTTCCCAAACTGAATTGTACGCTGCCTTTTAAGAGAAAAAATCCTGGCAGAGGCAAGATAGGCGTAAAGGCGGAAGAGCTTTCAGATGAACAGAAGGCTTTCAATAAGGCGTTGGCGACTGAACGGGTGGTTGTGGAACATACGAACTCTAGAGTAAAGAAATATCGTGTATTTGGGGATGAATTCAGAAACCGCCTTAAACATTACGATATGATGACAAATATCGTTTGTGGATTGGTGAACTTTCGAGTATCAGGAAAATTACCTATCTGAAGAAACAAGTAACACGGGACAGATTTTCACAAAAAACCAGTAAAATAATAAGTACTAAGGTCTATTGTGTCATTTTTTTCTTAGTCACTATTGGTGTTTTGGCTCTTGATTAGCCTAGCAAACTTTCTGTAAATAAGGTTTGATATCCTTTTAACAATCTAGCAAAAACCACTTTTTACCTAGCTGTTAACATAATTATAAAACACTAAACCGGGGTTGTTTTCACGATTATATCACGCATAACAATATTTTCTCAAAAAATTTTTCCAAAAAATAGCGTTAAAAAGTTATTTGTCTATAAACTACACCAATCTTATATTCTTGGATAACCAAAATTATCTTGTGAGAGAGAACATTGTATGAAGCACGTTAAAATAACAGCGTTTGACTGCCCGGATGCATGGTTTAAGACTTTAGGCCATATTTGGCGCGAAGGAGACCCATTTACAGTGGGTTATGGCTCAGAAGTAACTGAAACCAAAAAACTCAATCTATCAATAGAAATAACTCACCCAGAAAATCGTCCACTTGTAAGTGATAAAGCTTCTTGTGACATGAAGTATGTCCAATGGTATGCTTTAACATACCTCTGGTGTGGAGAAGGCAAACAAGAGGAAATTTACACTTATGGAAGTAGGCTCCGTGAACCCGTGGATCAAGTTGAGGAAGCTATAAAAAATTATGTCAAAGAACAAAATGATAGACAAGTTACAATGGTGATTAGATTACCTGAAGATATCTACAAAAAAGACCCAAAAACAAAAGAAAAACATGAGCCTCCATGCTTAAGCATAATTGATACAGAAATCGTTGATAATAAAATGCACCTAACATGTTACTTCCGTAGTTGGGATGCATTTGCTGGGTTGCCCGCTAACATTGCAGGACTTCAACTGTTCAACGAAGCGTTTGTAACTGAAATCAATGAGCGAACAAACTTGGGATTAACAACAGGAAAATTAGTTTTCCATTCTAAAAACTGTCATCTTTACAAGAGACAATTCAACTTGGTTAAAGACTTTTTAGAACCTAAAAGTAATGATAAAAATACACGTTTAGCAAAAACGATTAAAGCCTCTAAAATTTAATTACGTATCGTATGATTTATTACTATTAATCCTTAAAAACTGAACATTTCCTCTTAAACACGATACAGGTTAGATGTTATGGGACATAACTTAGCAACTTGGAAGTTGCTTGAAGACATGTTGCTTGAACTCAAAAAAACAGGGGTAAACCTTTCTCCTAAAATCGTAGATGACTTGAGAACTGCAAAATCTATGCTTAAAATTTCCTCTGTTGAGGGTAGTCACGGGGAAGTATTGCAGAAAACTGAAGAATACCTATTCATTGTGGAGTCCTACTTGGTCACAGAAGGCCAAAAAGTTTTTGGTTCTAAATGGGTTGATGAATTGTTAATGCGAATTGAGAATGCAGCGTTTGAGGTTTCTGAAAAAACAAATTTTGAGGAAGATAAGTTTGTAACTGGTGTTCCAAGGCTCTGCAAGTGGATTAGAATCGACCCAATAAACGGATTATCAACTAAACAGATTACCCAATTAGCTAAACAACAAAAGTTGGAGGTTAATCAACAGCAAAACGGTAAACTGGTTATCTGTGGTCAACAGGAACAGCTTAAATCTTTTTTAAAGTCGCTGTCTATGAAAAAACCAAATAAGACTAAATAACATTTTAGGCTTAGTTTGACTTATTCTGTGATAAAGAAAAAGGACGGTTTAATGTGTTTAAGAAATTATTGTCATTCGAGGAAGCTAAAAAAGTAATCGATGCTAATTTTGAACCCGCATCCTTAGGCGAAGAAGAATCTGTATTGTTAGAAGTTTACAATCGGGTTTCAAGCAGGGACATTATTTCGTCTTTTGAAATTCCTCCCTATAACACGTCAACCGTGACTGGGTATGCAATAAAAGCCGAAGACACAATCGGAGCAAATGAGAATGAACCTGTAACTTTGAAAATTATTGGCTGTTTAGGTTTTGGTGAAGCATTCAATCAGCCTATTGGAAAAGATGAAGCAGTGGAAGTTGTTTTCGGCTCTGTTATCCCAGAAGGCTCTGATGCTGTCATAAGCTTACAAGATATTGAACGTGAAGACGACACCTTAAACGTATTTCGTGTAGCTGAAAGTAATCAGAACATCCAAAAAAAGGGTTCAGATATACGAAAAGATACTGTTATTTTTGAGAGTGGACAGTTATTAGGTGCATCTGAAATCGGTGTCTTAGCCTCTCTAAGAATGAATCAAGTTAAAGTTAAACGGCTTCCCATGGTCGCTGTTCTGTCGGTAAGTAATGAAGAACTTCTACTCGCTTCAAGTTATTCCCCTGTGAGACCATGTGAAGTTGCATCACATAATGTATTTGCTGCTGTTATAGAAAGCGGCGCAAAACCTGTTTATTTAGGTGTAATGCCAAAAGACAATTTTCAAATTTTACATATGTTAAAAACTGCGATAAACTCGACAGACATAGTTATTGTTTGTGGGAATTCAGATAATTCAGAAATCGTTAACGCTTTAGGTAAGCCCGGAATAGTAGTTAACGGAATCGCAATTAAACCTGGAAAAACTACAGCCGTCGGTTTTGTAGATGGTAAACCAGTTTTCTTTTTACCTGAAGACCCGACTGTTGCATTATTGTTGTATGTTTTGTTCATAAAATCATTAGTTCAGCGTTTAGGTGGACGCCCTGTTTCAGTTATAAAGACCGTTAAAGCTCTCTCTGGTTCAAGAATGTTCAGCGCTAAAGGGCATAGAAAATTTATCATGGTTAAACTTTCTTTTGATAAAAACTTCCGATTGATTGCTGATCCTATAGATACAACTGGCTATTTATCTGCTTTAATTGAAGCTTGTGGCTTTATTGAAATAACGGAAAACAAAAATTACATTGATATTGACCAAGAAGTTGAAGTTTACCTCTTTAGAGGTTATGCTAGTAACGCTTCTTCTTTTTAAAGTAAAACATTAGTGTCATTATCCATGTAAGGGATACAAAAGTGAGCATGCTAAACGTGAGTACTGTATCGCTGAAACCAGCTGAATAGAGCGTGAAAACTACAAAACTAGTATTTGTTACCAACAAGAAAAAAACTAGGAACGGTGCCCAAACACGTTTGGCAAGTATGCTATACGCAGTTATAATACTGATAATACCTATCAATCCTACATGCGGTGGAAAGGCTAAAACTGGTAAACAAGCCAATAAGATTATTCCTGATACTGTATGAAATATTATTACCATAAGTTGGCTGAGATTGATGTCTTTCATTATGGCTGAGAGTTGCATAACTACCGCCTTACTTCTTAGCATTATATGTTGACTTTATGAATTTACTTCCATATGAATTAATACGGGAACTTGTGTGTCTCCTGAACTTGTTCTTTGAAAATTATCGATATTTCTCTGATGTTTTTTAATGTGTTTGATAGTTTGAATTTTATGTGCGCTCATTCTTGTAATGCAAATGTTTCTGTGTAAGGCTTAAAATTTTCTGAGAATAATTATATTAATTCCGTTAAGCTCAAGGTTTATAAAAAACTCAATTAGGCAATCTTTTATCTAGAGATGATATAGGTTTTCGTTTTTCCTATAAAGATTGTATTTATAGGCTGATAGCAATTCTGAAGATACTCTCAGAGGCGGATGAAGACATACGTTAAACCCTTGTGAACGTGCAACAATGATTCTGAAGAAGCTAAAATGCTCTTTAGCTTTGCCTGAACTCGTAAAAATTACTCAGGACCCCTTTAGAACATTGATTATGACGATAATATCTCAAAATACAAACGATGATAATACTGAAAGAGCGTTCGATAACTTGTCTAAACGGTTTCAAATAACACCTCAAGTTCTTGCAACAGCCGAAAAGAGCCAAATTGAAGAATGTTTATACACTGGTGGGCTCTATAAAAACAAAACCAAAACTATACAGAGCGCATCCAAGGTAATTCTCGAGAAATATCAGGGTAATATATCTTCAATTTTATCTTTACCTCTTAATGACGCACGAGAAAAGCTTATGGAGATAGATGGTGTCGGTCCAAAAACCTCTGATGTTGTGCTTTTGTTTTCTGCAAACAAACCAACAATACCCATAGATACACATGTTGCTCGTGTTTCAAAACGTTTAGTTTTAACTCCTGAAAAAAGTAATTACGAAAAAATCAGGTCTAATCTTCAATTCCTTTTCGAAGAAAAAGATTATCTATCTGTCCATTTGCTTCTAATCGCTCTTGGCAGAAAATATTGCCGTTCACATCGTCCTCTTTGTGTTCCATGTCCAGTCAGCACTTATTGCCCATCAAGTAAACAGGGGATCCAACATGGTTAACTTACCAATTGAAGTCACCGAATATTTTCCATATAATAGTGTGCGTCCTCACCAAGACGATTTTATAACCACAGTTAACAAGGCTGTAAACGACCGTAAATCAGTGCTTATCGAAGGTGCAAACGGTTTAGGTAAAACCATTTCCGCCCTTTCAGCTTGTTTACCTGTAGCAGTTAAGAAGAATCTTAAAATCCTATATGTTGCAAGGACTCATAGACAACACGACCGTGTAATAGACGAATTACGTGCTATATACAAACGTCGCCCAATTACAGGTATTTCAATTCGCGGTCGTAACGAGATGTGTGTCAATGTTTTCGCAGCCAACGGAGCTTTTGACTCAAAATCTCTAATGGAAGTCTGCGAGTTACTCAAAGCTAAAGGCAGATGTCCCTATTACGTGAATGTGGACGAGCGAACCTACGATTATCTACAACTTCAACAACAAGTAGCCAGTCGCCCTTATATGGCCTCAGAAATACTGCGGATATGTAAAAAGAAAGAGGTATGTCCATATGAACTTGTTAAAGGCGCTGTTCCAGATGCGAAAGTAATCGCATTAAGTTATCTATATGTTTTTGATCCTGGGATACGTACAGCTTTTCTTAAAAACTTGGAAACTGAATTACAAAAAATCATACTGGTAGTAGATGAAGCGCATAATCTGCCGGAGACCGCCATAGATATTTCCAGTAGTATGATTTCTCTGTTTGTTCTGAAACTTGCTGAATCAGAAGCAAACAAGTTCGGATACAAAGATATTGAGGAATTTGTGCGATTCTTCAGAGATGAAGTTGAAAAATTAACTGACAAAATTAACAAAGAAGAAATAATTTCGCCCAACCAGATCATTACCATTATAGAGAAGCAAGGAAATGTCGCTAAACCCCAAGCTTTTTTTGAACACATCCACGAGGCTGGTGCTGCAATAAAAAAAGCACTTCTGGCCGACGGCAAAAACCCTCGATCGTATGTTAACGCAGTTGGTGAATTCCTTTTAAAGTGGTTAGAAACTGCAGACGATGAGTCATACATTAACGTGGCAAGTAAATACTATACTAAAGATAACAACAAAACTGCCAAACTTGAAATTGTGGCACTTGACCCAGCAAAAATCACCGAACCTGTTTTTTCATCTACATACGCCAACGTAATTATGTCTGGAACCCTTCAGCCACTCGAAGCCTACGCGCGCATAAATCGGCTCCCAGAAAGCACAGTCAATTTTCTTGCTCCCTCCCCCTTTCCAAAGGAACATGTATTCTCAGCTGTCTGTCTCGGAGTAACTACTTCAATGGACAAAAGAACTTCTCAAATGTACCAGACCATGATTGAACGTGTCAATGAAGTAGTCAATAGTACTCCCACAAACACAGGTATTTTTGCTGCGTCATTTCAAGTTTTAAACGCTCTACTCTCAGAAGGGCTTGAAAGCCAATTATTAAAACCTTTATTTTACGAAAAAAGTGGCATGACCTCTAAAGCTAACGAAAAACTGGTACACGATTTCAAGGCTTGTGGAGATAAAGGTGGTGCAGTATTTCTCGGAGTTCAAGGCGGTCGAACTTCAGAAGGTGTTGATTTTCCAGGTAACCAGATGAATTCTGTTGTAATTGTAGGTGTACCCTATGCTGAACCGACTCCACGTGTTAAAGCACAAATTAACTACTATGAAAACCGATTTTCCAATAAAGGTCGTGAGTATGGCTACATTTTGCCTGCAATGAAAAAGGCTGCCCAAGCGGCTGGTAGACCAATACGTACGTTAGATGATAAAGGTGCGATAGTGTTTTTAGATTTACGTTTCGCAACCAATTACTCACGTAGCTTTTTACCTTCTTGGGTAACTAATGGAATGAAAACATTGCCCAACCAGAACGGTATCTTAGCTAATGAAATTAGAGAATTCTTCAGTAATCAGCTTTAACCTTTTTCTTCGTGACTTCTGTAGTTTTTCCAACTATAGATTGCCTGATTAGTTTCTGCAACAATTCAATTTCTTAATTAAAAAGTAAAGCATCAATAAAAAATTCTTTATTTTAAAGAATACGAATTCTTAATTAATTCAACAACAAACTTTGAAGCTATTTCCATTAACTGACTATTATTGTCTGTTATCCTTCTAGCACTGCTGTTTTAGTCCTTACCTTTTCTCATTTATCAGTGTCTTTTACTACCCAATTTCTATCAACTATTTTTCCAGTTCTTCCAGCTATACATTTCGCTGATGATATATGTCTGACTTTTCTGCTTTGTGTATGCTCTCTTTTTGGGTAGCTGGTTCCTGCTTCGCTAACAACTTCAAGAACAACTTGAGGTGGCAGTTTATTATCAAGTTCTTTAAGCAGTTCTTTATAAACCGGTACACCATTTCCTATTTTTACAATGACGTTTGTTACAGAGAAATCAATTGTTTTTATTACCTTTAAAATTACGTTGACAACTTCGTGGTTGCAATAACAGTTGCCCTCCTCTATAACTTTTCCTTCAGCCATAACTACTAATCCTATCGCTCCACCTGGATCAATCCCTACAATTATTTTCTCGTAGCTTTCTTTACCCAAAAGTAGTTTTTTAACTTCAATAATTAAACAATCCAGTTCGGTTTCTCCATTAAATGTTAAAACTTTTCTAAATTTCACTTTTTCTTTTTCTTGTTCAGTGGTGATGACAATTTTTATTCTCGGAGGTATTGTAGTTCCTGGAATTATACTATTGAAGGCTATATTCTGTTCTTTTAGTGCATTCACTATTTTGAAATATGCTTTTCCCTGAATTGTTGCAACAGCAACTTTTTCTTTCATAAGGCAACCTAAGTATACGTTTAAGTGCACAACTGATTATTATCTCCAGTTAATAATGTTTGATGTGTGTAAACTATGGCACAAATTCCTACACGTTGCTCATGTATCGATGATTGTATCGGTGGAGGCATCAAACCACAGACTATAACATTAATTTACGGTGAACCGGAAACAGGAAAAACAACTCTGGCTATGCAATTAGCTGTTAATTGTGCCATTGAAAATAAAAAAGTGCTTTTTATCGATTGCGATAATACTTTTTCTGCAAAACGTCTCTCTCAAATTTCAGGCGTTTTTTTTGATGCAATAGCTGACCGTATTGTTTTGGTTAAGCCTAAAAATTTTCAAGAACAAACTTTTCTTATCGATAATATTCAAGAATACATAACAAATGTTGGTTTAATGGTTATTGACACATTTACATCTTTGTATAGTGTAAAAACAGCAGAGAGTAAAAGTATAACTTTTGAAGCTAACCGCGAATTGAACAGGCAACTAGCACTTTTGGCGCAAACGACAAAAATAACGAAAATACCTCTAGTGATTACCAGTCAAGTGAGAAGTGTTATCAGTGAGCAATTGTCGAGTGTTAGACCTGTGGCTACTAGAGTTCTGAAATTCTGGGCTGACAATATTCTTTCTATTAAACCTACGGAGTATCCTAATACACTGAAAGTTACTGTAGAGAAAGTTCAACAATTTGAGCAAAGATGTATCTGCTATATACAAATATGTGAATCCGGAATAAAAGATACACAAATCCACTGATTGATGGTTAAAACATTATGGATATAGCTATCCTAGTAATTGAAGCACTGAAGTTCATCTTTCCTGCATATTGTGCTAACGGCACCCCTGTACTGGCAGGTGGCGGAACACGCATGGATTTTGGTCGGAACTTTATAGATGGCAAACGTGTTTTTGGTAATAATAAAACCTTCCGAGGCTTTTTCTTTGGGTGGGGTGTAGGTTTCTGTGTGGGTTTAATTGAAGGTTTTCTATTCGGGTTTGATAATTTTCCTATAGTCTTCAGTTTACTAATTCCTTTAGGTGCTCTGCTTGGAGACCTGACTGGAGCATTCATCAAAAGAAGATTGAATATTGCACCAGGCGGTTTACTTCCTGTTGTTGATCAAATTGATTTTGTAGTGGGCGCAATAATCTTCGCTTTTTCATTATCTATGTTTGGGTGGATAGGCTTAACTTGGGAACTTGCAGTAACCGTTCTTCTGATTACTCCACCTATCCATCTATTCACTAATTTCATAGCGTATAAAATGAAATTAAAAAAGAATCCATGGTAATTTTAGGTACTATACTATAAGTAATTGGGGTATATTTAGCCCATCTTAGCCAAGATTGCGCCTTCAATGAATATGTATGCCATAAGAATTAATGCTACACCAACAACAAGCAACATATACGCTTGTCTTGGTTTAGCTGCGTTTTTGGTGCTTTGATACAAAGCTAGCACACCCGCAAACCCGATTGCGTATAATGCGACTGATATTATAGTATCTGCGCCAAATTGGCTGCTTAAGCCTGGATACAGAAAGTAAAATTTACTTCCGTCATAGAAAGCTGGTAGAGGTTTGTTAATTAAAGTATACAATCCACCGCCAAACAGAAATATTGCATAAGAAATACCTGCAAATGTAAGTGCCATTGTTGATGGTGCATTAGTTGATATTCTGCGGAACCATCGGCTAAGAGAAAATGACATGTTCTCAGATGTCTTCTTTATTTTTCCAGACATTTTTGTTATCTTCCTCAATTAAGTGTTTTACTACTTCTTTAGCCCATTCTCCAGTTAATGAATTTTTCTGAATATGCTCTAAATATTGGCGCCAATTCACACTTAACGCTTTATTCCACTTTTGGTATGTTACTTTTATGTTTTGATATGCTTTTAAATGTAGTTGACAAAAATCTCTGTCTATTGCTTCTCTGCTACAAATTTTGCATTTCACAGTTTCTCTTTCCTTTTTGTGGGCAATGTAAATTTAAACACAACCTCATAGAGTTTCTATCTTTAAAATATACTAAAACTGTGGGTGAGCCGCAGATTCTGCATTGATTTTTTAATGGTTTTATGGTTCCTTTTTGAGGAAGAGGGTATGAAATATTGCATTTACCCTCAAAAAAATTAGTACAGCCAACAAAACGTTTCCCTGTTTTCTTTGAACGTAAAATAATTAGTTTTCCACTTTGGCAATTACGGCATGAACAAATTATTTTCTCTCTTAGATTTGCTTCTTTAACTGTTTTGTTTAATTGTGCACCTATTTTAGTTTCATTCATTTTTAACTCAGTAGTAATAGTTTTCAGAATATCTATAGCGTCATTTAACACATTTTGTTTTGTGTTTTTTCCCTCTTGAATTGAATCCATTTTTTCTTCTAGTCTTTTTGTCATTTCAGTAGTAACTATTATTGGGCAATATTTTTCAAGTACTTCACTTATTACAAAACCCAATTCATTTATTTCTAAAAAATTCGAGCCTTTAATGTACTTGCGCTCATTCAGAATCTGTATAGTTGATGCTCTAGTAGCCTTTGTTCCTATTCCCTCGTTTTCCAATTTCAAAAGTAAACTGCGCGGGTTATACCTCGGAGGAGGGCAAGTAAAATACCTCTTTAAAACTATTCTTTTTACATCCACAGTTTGCCCCTCCAACACATTTGGTAGGGTGTCCTCCTTCATTTTTACATAAGGTTCATAAAACCTGAACCATCCTTCGACTAGAGTCTTTATAGTAATAAAAAAGAATTTTTTACCATTCAGGTTAATCCATACTGTTTTGGTTTGTCTGATCGCGGGGTCACCAAAAGTAGCTAAGAACCGCTTAATAATTAGGTCAAAAAGATTTCTTTGCTTTGAGTCTAACAACTTTTGAGGTGAATTTCCTGTTGGGTATATAGCTGGGTGCGCAGTGTCAATTTTTTTTCCTTCATTAGGTTTCAAAAATGTTTTATTTAACAGTTCATCGACGTGTTTAGCATAAACTGGTGCTTTACCTATTTTTTTAAGGATATCTATATAACCGATTGACTCAGGTAATTTTTGACTACTTGTTCGTGGATAAGAAATTAATGCATCCAAGTATAGACTCTGAAGAATGTTAGCTGTGCTCATTGGTGTATACTTAAAGATTTTATGTGCTTCACTTTGTATAGAACTTAAATCAAAAGGTAAAGGTGGTTCGTGAACAGACTCTTTTACTGTAATAAGGTCAATTTTGCCATTTCTGGTTTTACATTCATCTCTAATTTTTTTCGCTTCAGTTAAAACTTCAATTGTTTTTTCGTAATCAACTGCTTGTTGTATTCCATTTATCCTAATTTCTGCAGTTAACTTCCAACGTGGAATAGGAACAAAACATTGAATATCTTTTTCTCGTTGTTCAAGAAATTTTAGTGTTGGCCCTTGTACTCTTCCCGTACTCAAAGTTGAATATTTTCCGCTATTAACTTCATATGCCTGAGTGAGTGCCCGAGATAGATTTACACCGTAGAGCCAATCAATTTCATGACGTGTTAACCCTGCGTCAATAAGTTTAAAATCTAGTTTAGGCAACAAATTTTTGTAGGCTTTTCTAAGCTCCTCTTTTGTTAAAGTTGAGTATTTCATTCTTTTTGCAATTTCATGTTTGCCGTTGCATGCATACTTTAATATTGTAAATCCAATAATGCTACCTTCAATATCATAGTCGCATCCATCAACAAAAGACTCTGCGTTTTTTGATAATTCAGAAATTGCCTTTAACCAATTATAACTATTATATGCGCCTTTTTTTGTATGGTGTATTGGAGCCCAGTTATAATCAAAAACTGGGTAGTCCCTTATGCCTTTTTGGTTGCTCTTTATAGTGTAGAGATGACCTAATGCTGGAACCACTAAGATGTATCCTTCTCTGTATGCAGTGTAATATGGAACACCTTTACTGATTTTCTTCTTCGGCTTTTCTTGTTCATCCAACGCCGTCGCTATCTGTTTTGCCGCATCGGGCTTTTCAGTAATTATGAGTGTATATTTATGCACCTGTTTATAACCCACGCTTTGCATTCAGACTGGATTGTCAATTAAAACCTTTTTAGTGTCGAGTACGCTATTTAACGCTTAATTTTTTTAGCAATCATTAAATATGCCATAATATGTAACTTATGAGGGATTTGGATTGCCGCAACGTGTTACCTGTCATGGTTGTAATCATGTTTTATATGAAGGACCTGAACTTAAACCGCCTGATGAAATTATCCAAGAATGCGGCGGAAAGTGCCCAAAATGTAGTAGGAAGCTATCTTTGTTACCCCTTAATGTTGAAGTGAAACCTGCATCTAAACGTTAATTTTCCTTGTCTTTCAATTAGATTTGTTTTTTATGCTCACTTTTTCTGCTGTGATTTCAGAATTTTTTACTGGTTGATTACTCCTTTTAAAAATATGTATTAAAAAGATTTTAACGAACATGTATTCCGTTTTTTCTTTTCTAAAAAACTTTTTTATTATATAATCCTGCGGTTGGCTGTTATCTGCCTCGACTCCAGTGGCTATTTTATTGTGCTTTTGGAAAGCAATAAATAAATCCCCAATGTGTAAAATAGTACAATCCAAAAATACACTAAGGAAGAGAGATGGCTTAAAGTGGGGGAAACAATTAAGGAACGATTCAGCAATGGTTCATCAATTTTCAGCAGGTTTAATTTGCAGATTAGCCACGGATCAATAATAGCTTATGCAGCGTTATTTTTGATTCTGTTTATTGCGTTTACAGTACGTATTTTGCCTTTACGTTGGGAAAACCTTGCTGAGAGTACGATATATCTTAACGAGTTTGACCCCTACTATCAATTGAGCATAACTAGGCATATGTTAGACAATGGTCTGCTTTCACCATATTACCCTGAACCTTGGATTGATATGCAGAAATGGTATCCTATGGGTTTGGATATGTCTAGTTCTTTGCCTGCTTTGCCAATGACTGCAGCTGTACTCTATAGTATAATCTCTGTTTTTGGTACATTTGATTTAATGACTTTCTGTGCTATCTTACCAGCGTTTATAGCTGCTGTTTCATGCTTCATTCTATATCTCGTCGGTAAAGATATGGGTGGTCGTGCAGTGGGTTTATTGTCAGCATTATTCCTTGCTCTTGCGCCTTCATTTTTGCAGAGAAGCTCTTTAGGTTTCTTTGACACAGAAGTTCCTGGAGTCCTTGGTTTAGTTTTATTCATTTTCCTATTTCTACGTTCATTAGATACTAATCGTTCACTAAAAACATCCTTAATTTATTCTGTAATTGCCGGACTGGCTTTAGCGTATTTCATATCCGGTTGGGGCGCAGCATACTATGTGATTGGATTAGCCGTTCTATTTGTTTTTGTGTTGGTGCTTCTAAAAAGATACAGTCAAAGGTTGCTCATTAACTATAGTATAACCTTTGGCTTGGCATTGTTCATCGGAATGCAGGTTCCATACTTATCACTTAACTATTTAATTTCAGGCGCAGTTCTGCCAGTTGTAGCGGTATTCATAGTATTAGTTGTTGCAGAGCTTTTGAGGAATAATATATCCGCCAAAAGCAAGTTGACTATGACCATAGCGGCTTTAGTTTTGGTTGTAGTAGGTTTTATTGCCTTATGGGCTACTGGTTTGCTTGGTGATCTTGCAGGTAAATTTATCACCGTATTAAATCCATTCATTAGAGCAGCTTCTCCACTTGTGGATTCAGTGGCTGAGCAGAGAATATCCGCATGGGGTAACCTCTACACTGAACTTGGGATATGCATACTATTCTTCTTAATCGGTCTCTACTTTACTTTACGTAATCCAACAAACAGAAACATATTCCTGTTGCTTTTCGCTGTAACCTCTCTGTATTTTGCTTCCTCAATGGTGCGTCTACTAGTAATCTTTGCCCCAGCGTTTGCTCTAATAGCTGGTATCGGAATAATGGGTTTGCTTAAACCCTTCTTCATTATGCTAAAGGATTCATCAAAACCTTTTGTTAAATCGAAGCGTAAATTGATGAGAGTAAGTAAAGAATACAGTGGTCTAGCAGTAATAATCATCTTTATCCTTCTAGTATCCTCTTTAGCTTTCTCGCCCCAAACAGGAGGAATGCCCCGCGCAATATCTTCAGCGTATGTGCCTACTGCAATAAGTGGGTCCAGTATTCCTTTGGGTGGACCAAGTCTAAATACAAATGTTGGTGCATGGCTCGATGCAGTTAATTGGCTACAGAATAATGCTCGTTCAACAGACGTCTGTGTAATGTGGTGGGATTATGGAAACTGGTTGTCTGATCTTGGAAATGTAACCAGTTTAGCTGATAACACTACAGTCAACAGTACTCAGATAGCAAATGTCGGATTTGCCTTCATGGCTAATGAGAATCAGTCACTATCCCTGCTGTCTTCATATGGGCAAGATCGCGTTAAATTCATAGCTGTATTCACAGTTCTGCAGGTTTATCAAACTGACTCCTCGGGAATATCTTTTGTAGTATTCCCAGCAGGATATGGTGATGAAGGAAAATGGGTGTGGATGGCAAGAATCTCTGGGCAAGAAAAACAAAGATTCATAGATGATGGCTTCATAACTGAAGGAGAAGCTTGGACAGACGAAACTGCCTTCGGCCAAACCAATACACAAACTGGTATGTGGGAATGGAATAATCGTGGCTTAAACTGCACTGTAGAAATGTTGATGAATTTCGTTCAACAACAGTACGCTACTCGCATATCTGCACAAGGAAACTATACAATCACTCCTGACCATACTGCAACAGCACCAAAATACTTCAAAGAAGCTTACTTTGCAGGCATAGACGTAGATCCATACACATATAGAGGTTTAATCCCGATAGTAGCAATCTACGAGATTGACTGGGATGCATATAATATTGCAAATCCATAAGCATATCATTTAGGAAGCGATGAAGTGTTTCCAAAGGTTCCAGACCAGCACAAAGTTGGTCGCCCCTTAATCCCTAATGGTTTAGGTGTTCTATACGTTATAGCTACGACTGTTTATCTTTTCATAATTTATTTTTCAGACAAAGTTTTCACTTTAGGTATTGACACCATGGTGAATGGTGTTTCTGCGTCTTTAACTTTAGCCGTTTGTATCCTGTTCGGTGGTTTTATGGGGTTACTTGATGATTTTATGGATTTAAAATGGAGATATAAAGCCTTCATGCCCTTAATCGCTGCTTTACCGCTAATGTATTATGCATTAGAAAATCCGGCGTTAAGAACTTCAATTTCAATTCCATTTATAGGGACCATACAGTTTGGAGAAGCCTATATTTTTATCATAATTCCATTGATAGTTATGATAGTTACTAACACAGTAAACCAGTTGGGTGGTTTAAATGGATTAGAAACTGTTTGCCCAACAATAGTGATTTTGGGTCTAATTGTTTTCTCGCCATCTTCATATCTTATGATTGGTCCATTACTTTTCTGGTTAATCTTAACATACCTTAATTTGGCAGGTAAAATTTTTGTTGGGAATGCAGGATCATTCGCAATAGGAATAACTATAGCAGCTTTTGCAATTATTTCTGACCAAAAAGTCAATCTGTTTGTTTCCATTCTGCCTTACATATTCAATTCTTCAATTATTCTGCTTTCAGTTTTTTTTGTGCATAAGAAGGCGGCTGTCAATTTTGATGGCAAGAAACTTTGTTCAGAAAGTAGAAAAAGTTTGGTTACAATCATAACTTACCATCGTCCTTTAACTGAACGGCAAGTGGTATTCATTATTGCCTTGATAATGGCTTTCTTTACTCTGTTAGCTGCTTTAATTCAAATATTGACTTGAGTAGATTCGTTGTAAATCAAGAGTTAAAATTTTTGCTCTAAGACTTTTTTATATTATCGTTTTGAGCTGTAACTATCTATAGATACACTTATTATTAAAAAGAAAAAATACTGGTATAGGCACCACTATTCAAAAAAACTTTGGATTAAACCAGAAGTCTCAAAGTGAATTACTCAATTATTAATCTTTAATTACAAACTATTTTAGGAATATTGCTAATTTTTTGTGTCTTTAAATATCACGTTAGTTCCGCAAAACCTTGATTTTTCCTCTAAAAATCTTTTTAAATTCGATTTTACTACCCGCCAAGAAAACTTTCAAGTCTAGTTAAACCAATAATCTCGTCAAAATTAAGACCCAACGCATCCAGTACTTGATCAAAAGTAGAATGCAAGTATGCAACATATTTGTCGACATCTACTTCGTTTCTTGATGCTAATTCAACAGGTTTCACGTGATCCTTACTTATTACCTTAACAAAGCTGATGAGGTCACCTGCTCTTGGATCTTTTCCATTTTTCCTTAGAATCATCGCTGCTTTTACGTGTTGAGGCGTAGTTTTGGTATATTTATCTAAATTATCTCCTAAAACAACGTGAAATGCGATTTCATTGTTATCTTTCCATTCTCTACGTTTTAGAGTTGTGTACCTCTCTCTTACTATAGTTGCTATGTCTTTTCGAGCTTTCTCGAAGTCCTCAGGATTCTTGACCTGAGCAAGTCTTTCTTTCATAGTATTGAATGCATCTTTAATGAATACTGGGATATGTTTCTTTTTTCCAGTTAAACCCTTAACATCAACTGTACCGTTTTCTAATACACCTAGATAATTTTTTTTGCGTGAGCTAAATACAGCGTATCTGTAAACTTTTTCCATATCAATGCCCATGTTCAATTCATGTTCAGTGTATCGTATAACTTCATCTATCTGTTCTTTAGACGGATTTTTAAGGAAAAGACTGTCGGTGTCACCGTATAGAACTTTTATACCCACTTTTTCAGCGTGTTTTAGTATTTGCGTAATTGAGTATCTGCCAATGGCTGCTGTTGCTTCTGCAACTGGTGGGCAGTAGAGGTCAAAACTTTCTGCACCGAATACTCCATAACTTGCATTTAAAATAACTTTTAACGCTCCTTGGGCGATGCTATACCAACTTCTCAGCTCTGGTGAAAGTGTTTTATCTTTAGAGCGGGTCTTGTACCATCTAACACGTAAATCTCTCAATGCTCCAACAAGTAGGCTTTCTAACGCTCTTTTTTGTTTACAAACCCAGTGTTGCGTGTCTGGAATCGTGTTTTCTCTACATTCCGGATGGTTACATCGTATAGATTGGTAACCTAAATTCCAGACTTTTATTATGGATGGATATAGACTTGGAAAATCCATAACAGCTACATTAAAATGAACTCCTGGAGTTGGTTCAACTACGATAGCGCCTTTGTATTTTTTACCTTTAATTACTGCAGTAGTACTGGTTTTGCCCTTCTTAGTGAGAATATCTTCTGCGTTTGGAATCAACATATTACGTTTACGATGTTCTCGATGCATAAAATTACGTATCCATCGGCTAACACCTTGGCGGCTAACATCTTCCATCGGCATGCTGGAGATTCTTGCCAGTACCAAGATTAGTTTCATAGCTGAATCGTTTTCAAAACTGGTTAGCTTGTAGGTTATTTCAGAGTCTCGTAAGCAATAAGCAGCTAATTCAGAGTAAGAAAGGTCACCGAAACTCTTGTCAAGCTGGATTTTTGGTGTTCCAATGAGTGCGTTACCCACGTCGTCAAGGCTTACATCTTTGTAACGGTTACTATACGCATAAATCTGAACTGAACGATTAAAGAAGAACTTATAGAGATCGATGTGAATCCCATAACGTAGCAGACAAACCCTCCTGCCGACTTCAATTGGCACGTTGTTTTTATTAAAACCCAAATTTGCGGCTCTATGAGCGAGGTACCTAAGGTCAAAATCGTCGCCGTTGAAAGTTAGAATGAACGGATAATCAATGAGTACATCAAAAATTTTTCTCAATAATTCCTCTTCGGTTTCGCAGTATTCAACTTCAATGCCTACTGTAGCCTGATAATCTCCTTCACTTACCCCTTCGCGTTTAAGTATTAACACTCTTTTTTCTCCATCTGAGCTATAAACAGAACAAGCGATTACTGGATATGCTCCTTCACGCGCGTCAGGTACTCGCGAGGAAATAGGTGAATATACTTCTATGTCTATAGCTGCTCTGCGAAATTGTGGTGCTGGATACTCAAGGAGTTCTGCCCACATCTCTACAAACTCTTTTTCTTCTTCCGTGCTGTCTTTGAAGATTGTCCGTATTTTGTTTAAATTCTCAGTTGCTGAATCTACAATAACTGGAACAATTTTATTGTTTATAATCTCGTATATCATGCCTGGTAGTAGTTGTCTATCATAAACATACGATTGATAATATTTGATTTTTGACTCCCAAATTTTGTCTTCATTATCTTTCATTTGAACCCCGAAAATTCGAGGGTACTCTTCAGGTATAATATCTCTAATTGTGCCTGACGGTTTTCCACCTATAGCTAAAGGGTCTTTCGCTATAATCTTTGTAACATCAATTAACTTATCATTTAGAGGGTCATATTTTTTTTCACTTAAAAAGGCATCAAAGCCTTCATGATTTTTAACGTGTTCAAATTTTTCCATTTCCTTTTGGGGTATGCTAGTTAAACAGTACGGTTTATGTCCTGTATTATCATACCAGAAGTATATCTGCTCAGATTCAGGTTCGTAAAGTTTGATTACTGCCTTTTTTTGACGGCCATCATATGAAGCTGAAACAAAATATGAAGGTGGTAGGTTATCTGGGGCTATTGGAGGAATAGTCTTTACTTGTCTTTTTTTACGTTTTGAAGTTTCATTTATCTGCTTTGCTTCTGTTAAGGGCTCAGAAATCGGTTTTTGAATTTTTTTCTCCTGTTCTTGAGGAGTTTCAATCTTATTTTTAATACAATAATCCAATAACGTACGCGCCAATTCTGATTACCCTATTTCACTACTGGTGAATTGAGACTAAAATGTTTACTTACCGCTAAGAAGTTTTTTAATTGGCTTCCTCAAAAACATAGTTACTTATTAATCTCATTGTTTAACGCAAAATTGATTATTATTGGGTTATTCGTAAAAAAATCTTTAATAACTTATATACTGTTTTTGAATCCAAAAGGTTATCCATTGAGTATGTATAAACCAGAATTCCTTGATGATTTTTTTCTTTTGTGTATTTGATTTAATTTCACTTTGGAAATGAATCCAACATATGCTTGCTTAAGGCGGAAAAATTGTACCAAAAATAATAATTTTTTCTAATTTTATTACAATGAAACTGTTATGAGGTATTTTTCATTATCTTACGCTATTCTATATGGGTTGTAGTTTTCCAGTTTTTCACTCCACCAATCATCAATATAGCAGTTGAAAAATAATTCAAATACCAAAACCATAGACTTCAATGTGATATCTCTCTGTTAAATCTTGAACTCCTTATTTACCAGCAATACATTTGATTTAATCGTGTGAAAGATTTGTTACGGGAAGCTTGGACCCTGTCTATTGAGACTTTAAGTTGGATGGAAATGCGTAGGCTTAACGAACGTTCAGCCTTAATTAGAACTATTAAACAGTTAGGCATAAAAAACATTCAAGTTATTCGTTATGCTTATGGTTTAGTGGTTGAAACAACCCGAAGAAAAAACCTCATAGACAAAGTTGTAAACGTTGTAATTTACCCAAAAAAAATCGGTGACTTCCCACTCGGTATCCAATCTTTTTTAAGATTATATGTCTACCAGACTCGGGTAGTAAAGAACTGCAAAAAAATTAATCTGATAGAAGCTGAAAACATCGCTAATTTAGGTCGATCCATTCTAGGTTGGCAGAGTTTGCGAGAAATTGAACAATACTTAGGTTTCTTGCTTACTTGTTCTTTATCATCAATAACGGAGTCTGTTAATGAAATTGAGGCAATCAGTTTGGAAACATACAATCCAACCTGGTTTGTAGAGTACTGTTTTAAATTGTTTGGACCCAATGAAGCTGAAAAATTTTTACACGCTATTTTGATTCCTCCACCTAACTATCTTAGAGTAAACACTTTAATGGCTGCAGAAGACGAAACCATTAGTAAACTTGAAGCGTTAGGTTTTAAACTTGAAAAAACAAAGCAGTTGAACTGCACTTATCAGGTTCTAGAATCGAAAAAACCCTTAAACACATTTTCCATCCTTAAAGAAGGTGTCATCTATGTACAGGATAAAGCCAGTTGTTTTGCAGCAATAGCTGCAAATCCGGCGCCCAAGAATGTAGTTTTTGATATATGTGCTGCACCAGGTGCTAAAACAACCTTTTTAGCACAACTCATGAAAAACGAAGGGGCAATCTATTCATTAGATTTCTCGTCAAAAAGAATGAAAACTTGGCAAAAAGAAACTAGACGTATGGGTGCAAAAATTTGTACCCCAATAATAACTGATACACGTATCTCTATTCCAATTGATCAACAAGCAGACATAGTCGTTTTAGACCCCCCTTGTACTAGCACAGGTGTATTTGCAAAACAGCCCTCAGCTAAGTGGCGCCTTAGTTCTAATTCAATTCAGAATATGGTTAAAATCCAGCTAAAGATGATTGATAATTGTGCAGGAAAAGTAGTAAACGGTGGTGTATTAACCTATTCGACTTGTAGTATAACTGAGGAAGAAAATGAAGGCGTAATAGAACAATTCTTAAAAGAACACTCTGAATTTTCTTTAATCGATATAGCACCTAAGATTGGTGTACCTGGACTACGTGGTTTAACTCAGTGTCAAAGATTATATCCCCATATTCACAATTGTAATGGTTTCTTCATTGCTAAGATGAAAAAGCAAAATTGATTGCTTTAAAAATTAATCAATTTTCTCTGAGATACATCTTTAACGAATAGTGGGTATGTTACCTTTGTACCTTCTATATGAGCAGCCTCATTTAGTCTATGGGTTATAATATTATCTTTGTTAAATATGTGTAAAACCCTTATTCCCCTAGCAGTAAGTGCATCACTAATCAAGATTCGATGACACCGCCCCGGTAAAGCTTCTGTACACATTAGGATTATTTTGTTATTTTTTGTTAACGCAATGATTTTCAACAAGTTATCAGTAAACTCTCTTGTTTGCATATAATCAGCGTAACCGCGGAACCCTCCGCTTTTAAATGCAAGGTTCACGCTATCCTTTTTAGGGTGCCTTAATCCCCCGATTTCAGGGAGATTAAAATATTTTATATTGTAATGTTTTAGATACTCTGGAAGGGCTTCTTTGTTGAATTGGGGATTATATTTGCTATGTGGCGCAGCACGGATATCCACTAATAAGTTAATGCCAACGGTTTGAAGTATCTGTATGAACTCTTCAAGTGTTCGTGTAGAATAACCAATCGTGTGTATGGTTACCTCAGCTTCTTCATTCAAATTTAATCCTCAAAATAGACTTAGTATCAATTAAATATAAAAAAGGATTCTTAATAATCTATTTCACCAACTTTTTTGTTTTACTGCATAACAATTTAACTTTGTAGTTATACGCTAAAATTTTTTCTGATAACAGTAGTTATCTTTGATTTGATGTTTTAATTGATATTATGAAGTTCAAGTTTTTGGTCACTATTTTAATGATTCACGAGATTAAATCTGTCAATTACTATGTCTCGTTTGATAGTTGATGATCTTTTTTTTT
>Ga0123335_1001617_pt1 | contig 36068 bp, 21 predicted proteins | sample BiotimSIPDNA_2_FD_89707 | JGI IMG/M metagenome (GOLD analysis project Ga0123335, IMG submission 89707) | Anaerobic biogas reactor microbial communites from Washington, USA - Biogas_R2 time_0 SIP DNA | ecosystem: Engineered > Bioreactor > Anaerobic > Unclassified | place: Washington, USA... | reverse complement strand
TTTGCTTGAATAAAGAAAGGCTTTCTCAACAGTAGATCCTTCAGGAACATATGCTTGCACAATGCCTACAGGCTGATTATTACTTCCAACGGCATCAAGACTCCAGTTACCATTTCCAACAAACTGATAACTTTCAATAAGGCTGGCATCAACAAAAACAGCACTAGACAAAAGGCAAACAATGAGAGCACGTTTTAGCATGTGACTACTCCTTTAAAAGTGATTAAGGGGAATTTTGTAATGAAGTAACTCTCGATCAATTTGTATGCCATAAATAATCGATGAAATGTTAACAAAATGGATAACAAATTACTCCGAAATGGAAAACATGTAAAAGAATCTGAATGATGTCGAAAGAATTTACAAAACGGTCTATTGTGTGTTATAAGTAATTAATATATCAAAATGGAAAGTAGTGATAAAATGAAATTAGCTTCAGACAATAACGAAAAGGATCAAGCATATTGAGTTTGTCAACGGTATACTTCCATGAAGCAATATAATGAAGAATGGTTTAAAATTACTGTCAACTGATGCATTAATGACGTGGAAACTATTGCCAGAATAAATTTTAGTTTAAAGGTTGCCGAGCGCATAAGACAGGTCGGGATTTGAATATTATAGCCATCATTGTACCAACAGCAGCAGCAATGGTAATAAAGAGCGTCGGCGCAGCCGAGCATTAAAATCTTGGTTAACCGGCAATACGGGTCTTAGTGGATTAGGAGATCTGTGAAAAGTGTGCAGTGGACAGTGGATTAGTTGTTATGCAAGAAATGGGACTGGGGGAAGAGGTCAATCAATAAGAAAGTGTCTGAACCGCTGATTTTACTTGGTGAAGATGATTAAAACCATGATTATTCAAAGGTAATCCGGACTGTGGACAGATCTATTCTGACTTTTCTGTAAACCGGAGTTATTCACAGGTTTCCACACGCCCCCAAACAGGAGTTTAAGAGCTGCAATGAATTATCGCGGAGGTCGTGTGCGCTCGGCGTACATGATAATTATTGTCTTTATAAAATGTAGAGGCATATGTACTCAATGTACAAAAACATGCTTAAGTCAAAAGTTAACTATTTATTCCTTTTTAACTCCAATTGAATCCTGCATGGCTTTAAAAATATCCGGATAGATTTATTTAGAACGCAGGTAATTACCGCGTGAATGCCAAAAACAAGAAGAGACAAAGAGCGACTGTAAAACTTCTTTTTCAAGCCTTTTCTACTCCAGCACACTATATGTCCCCCTATAACAGCCAGGCTGTCAAATTTTATTTCTTAGCCGACAAAAATATGTGCTCCAGGTTTCCGATCTTTTGGTATTTACAGGCTTAGGGCAATAAAAAAATCCTCCTAAAGAAAAGATCTGTAAGAGGATTTGTATATTAAATACTGAATTGTCTTATTTCTTTAATAAAGCTATTTTTTTCCTTGATGAGTATAAAAGGACAAGAGCGCCGATAACAATCATCGAAACAGTAGAACTCTCTGGAACGTTTTGCGGTGGATTGAAATTTCCCGGTGTAATTTCATGAAATTCATATTTTCCACTAAAGGAATTTGCTACAAAACATCCTTTCATCATACCATCATCTGCGGTAACATTAGTTCCTGCAGCAAGAAGATTTCCGTAAAAACTTCCAATTTTCAAAGTTGATGTATTCACAAAATTAAAGAGCACGTTTGAGAAATTGAAATCATCGCTGGTTCCATAATTTTTTTGATTAATTTCGTTCAAAACAATATCACCACCATTACCATCAATATTGATGACATACTGTTCATCAAGATTTTCAAAATGAAGATCAGTAACCTGACTGAAATCAGATGCATCAATAGTGAAAAAATTCAAATCACCGGAGGCTGAAACATCGTTAAGACTCAGAACGCCTGATGAAATTGAAAAATCATTTGATCCAAATCCTGCAAGCTGTGTAGAAAACGCCTGTGTTTCAGCCTGTGTAGCGGCAAAATCGACAGGAACGGGAAGTACATCGATTTTTTCTGTGCTCCCGTAAGGAGTGCTAACACTCTCAGTGTGATACATAGTACCCCTAACATCATAACCAACCATGGTAACATTTTTCCCATAGACATCACCATTTACTGTTGCCTTATCTACATTAACATCACCTTGTGCATAAATCGATCCATGTACTTGCCCGTTTCCAGACACAGTAACATTCTTACCGGACACAATCGCCTTTAGCGAGGCGGTTCCAGGATCATCTATATCTGCATCAATATTAACACCAAAACTTTCTACAATAGTAGCATTTCCACCGGTAGCGACCTTACCATGAATCTGGTCATTGTGATCATAAAAATCACCAAATGTCATGACATTAAAGCCTTGGGTAATATCAACAAACCCCGCACTAACTTGTGAGAGAAAAATAAAAAAGATGGACATAACATATAAAAAACTTTTTTTGTTCATACAAACCTTCCAAATGTAAGAATACTTAACTAAAAAGATCTATAATACAAGCAATTTCAGTACCAAAAAGCATATGGGGTTTAATGCTATAAATACCATTCTCTTTTAGAGACGATGATTTAAGACTGTTAATAAATTCGACACATGTTGAAAAAGATTTCACATAACCAGGGTTTATTTTTGTGTATAGATTTGCCTTCATGACAGTGATATCCTACAGTTTCAGAATCTCTTTCAATAAAGGCTGTTCGATGTTTGGATGTTTGAAGGAATAAAAGATGGGCTCCAGTACCCACTGGGATGACAGTAAGAACGGTGTACTTGTTCAAGAAATTGAGACGATACTGTCAAAAACCCATTATCCACCAGATCATTAACATTAATTAAGCAAAATGAATCATCCTGTTTGATTTTGAAGTCTGGTTTTGAATCTATTAACTCTTTCAAACCAGAATACGCATTCGTATGCTCAAATGATTTCATATTCTGACAAGCAATCCTGTAAGCATTACTTGAAAATTTGTAATGCAATAATACACAACTTATATCTGCAATTCTGGAATTATCTACATAGTGAACATGAGGAAACAATTTAATTTTTTCCTGTCGTGAAAAAAGCGAGTGTTTCGTAAGCATGCAATTACAGCCATAAAGCTTCTTTCTGATACCACCAAAATAGACTTTTATTACCGATTCAGGTAACCTGTTTCCCATTCCGTATTTTTTTGTCAGATCTGATGACTTATAGTTTATTTTTTCTATGTTATTCAATTCATAGAAACGATGTTTTTCTTTCAAGTTCTCCTGGCATTCTGTTTTCTGATAAGACATTTTTTCATCCGAAAACATATCAAGCATATGTGTTAAAACAGAAGAATATTTATAATGGTTCAAATATTCCAGCAAATGTTTTAATTTCAAAACACCTGAATAAGGATAATCGAAAAACTCATCACAATCCACATCAAGACACCAGCCTCCATGAGTGGTCTTTCTTGCAAATACAGATTTAATAAAGATTTGGTATTTTTTTACAGATGCATTTGTTGAATAGATACTCACATTTTGATATTTTTGAACTTTAATGACTGTGTTGTCGGTTGAATTATTATCGAGAATAAAAATGTGCTTGAATCCCATAGTTAAGTAGTGGTCAATAAACTGTTCTATAAACGAGTCTGCGTTTTTTAAAAGACAGGTAACAGCAGCTTCTTCATTCTTAAGTTTAACATACCGAATTCCACTTACATGTTTAATAGACAAGTTAATAATAGTTTTATTAATGGCTTGCCGCAAAGAAAGTGGTAGAAGTTTTTTAATTACAGTTTTAAGAACCATAGCTGATTATGAGATAAATTTAAAATTTTCAGACTTGAAAAAATCCTGCTTATGGTTTTTAGAGAGAATAAAATGAAGAATAGCAATTGCAGAAAGTTTCAGCATTTTTCAAAAATACCACTTTGTTTCCATTTCAAAAAATGCTCAAGTTTTTATGCGTAATCCTGTCTATTCTGTTTATTCCCAGCCATGTTAGCTCATAAGTCAGGTATATATATATCTTTAGACCTATTTGTTATCAAATTTTTACAAACAAATTTCTTGAGAATTCCGGGTGGAACAATCAAAAGAAATATTGTTTTTATAAATATGTTCAAAGTTCTGGCATTACCAATAGACCTTAATATCAAGTCCAGTGATTTTGTATAACCATAAACTAGAACAGACATTTTAGCTACAGAAAAAGAGTAATTACTTATGATTTTTTTTATTCTGTTCAAGACTAATCTGTTTTCTCTCCTGCTGATCAGCAATGCCTGATAATGTACAGCAAGCGAATCACTTGCCATTTTATATATCTTTGCAGGTTCTTTTGTATTCATCAAACTGTGCGCTGCTACATCACGGGTAATTGATGCCAATGGTTCCCCTAAATAACCCCAAGCCTTTACTTTTGAGGCCAGGTCATAGTATAATTTATTATCCTCACAAACAGACAATGTTTCATCGAAAAACCTGAGCAGCTTTCTTTTTACTAATAAGGTACTGATATGTAATTTTTCTTCACTCAACAGAAAAAGTTCGAATGAATTTGTGATCCTGTTTTCAAGTATTTCATTAGCAGAAGAATTAAGAGCATAATTACAGAAAGACACATCTATTCCGTTTGCTTTGTTAAATTCTATTTGCTTTTCAAGTTTGTTATTAAACCATTTATCATCGGAATCTAAAAAAGCTACCCAATTTCCTTTTGCCTCTATTAGTCCACAATTTCTGGCAGCACTTACCCCTGAATTAGATTTTGTGCATATTATTATCTGTTCTTTATATTTTTCAAGTACTTTTTGGGTGCAATCCTCCGAACCATCATCAATAACTATGATTTCAAAATCTTTAAAACTCTGCGATAAAACGCTTTCTATGGCTTCTGTAATTTTTTCGGACCGATTGTAGGTAGGAATTATTACACTTACTTCAGGGTTACAATTGCAGTTTTTCAAAAGAAACCTTTATAATTTCCGTATTTCCCGATTATTATTCAACTACTATAAGTTATTTCCATTAGATTTGAATGATTAATGAAAATAATCAATGCAATTAATTAACTGAATAGTTATTTTTTGTTCTGAAAGAGTTGTTTTAGGTAGAAAAGCTTTGAAGAATATACTTTTTATGGATAATAAACCAACTGTCAGCATTATAATACCGCTTTACAATAAAGAATCATATGTCCAACGGGCACTTGATTCTGTTGAATATCAAACTTTTAAGGATTACGAAGTAATTGTTATAAATGATGGTTCAACTGATAACGGGCCCGAAATTGTTAAACGCCATAAAAACCTCCCTGTCCGTATGTATAATCAGAGCAATAAAGGTCCAGGAGCTGCACGAAATAGAGGGGTTAAGGAATCCAGGGGTAAGTATATTGCATTTCTTGATGCAGATGATGAGTGGTTGCCCACTTTTTTGGAGTATTCTTACTACCTTTTAGAAAAACATACAATCTGTGATATATGTGTGTCTGCATGGTACCAGGAGTTTGTCAGTTCGGAAAATCCGGAAAACGGCAACAGTATTATAGACATATACAAGCGAAGAGGAATTGAGCTTTATCCTGGTATTATTACACCTGATATCGTCATTCGTGAAAAACGAAACCTTTATCTTTGGTTTACTTCAACTGTTTTTTTAAGAAGAGATGTGTTCAGGAATGGCTATCGCTTTTATGGATCAACAAGACACACCTATGGTGAAGATTTCTATTTATGGCTTCAACTTGCGTTTAATCATACATTTTACCGAAATTGTACACCTTTGGCATGGTACCATAATAATGCATCTGACCTTGCAAAAGGTTCTTATTATAATAATCCTCTGGAAGCTTTCTTGTTATGGCCTGATAAAATTGTAGCAAATTCCAGATTGGAAAACAGAAGAAAAATAAGGTGCTGGATAGCAAACTATGCAATCAGATCAGCACATTCAAGACTTGGAGTCGGGCAATTCGCTAACGCTGTTATTCTCATTAAAAAACATCCATCAATGATTGTTACTTCAACAGCTTCTTTCTTATTCCTTATCATTAAAATAATTCTTTATAAAACAGGTGTTTATAAACCAGGAAAAGGTCGAAGTAAATACCTTTTTATGTGATTGTCCACAGATTAAAATTTGATTTTAAAAGTGTGTTTAAAGAATCTCTATACATAAACATCAGGGCAATAATCATATAAACAGCTCCCACCGTACATGCCAGAACGCAGAATAAAAATTGATCATTATTTGAGATAACATTGGACAGGCCTGTGCTGTAAATTGTTGCTAAAACAATTAACGATAAAGCTAAAGGTATACTGAATGGTTTGAGATAATTTTTCAAAGAAAGATTGAAAATTTTGCAAACATAAAGGGGCATAATAATACATTTTGAAATAATCATGGGAATTGCAGTACCAATTGCAACTCCTGTCATGCCAAATTTATGAACCAGTATTATGCTTATGAGAAGATTTGCAACAGCTTCCAGGATTATATAGAATGCGTAATATTTGTGTTTATTTTTCGCGTACAATAGTGCGATACTGGGGCTTTGAGCAAGATCAAATGCATAAGCAGCAGAGACAATAATTAAAACATAAGAAGCTTCGGCAAATTCTTTACCAACCCAGAAAACTATAAAACGCGGACCAAATGCTATAGCAAACAGAGTCATTCCAAAAGAGATAAAGGATGCTAGTTGTAATGCTTTGAACAGCAATCTTCTCTGTTCATTTGAATCTCCACTTCCTGCCAGATTTGAAAAACGGGGATTCAAGACACTTACACCCGAAATTATTACTTTTCCCATGTATCTTAATAATAGTGCTGCAACTCCATAAATGCCAACCGCCTCTAATGTTAAAAACCGTCCAATGACCAGACTGTCAATATTGATTCTTAAAATATCTGCAATCTGAATTATTGTAGTTATACCCCCGTACAAAACAAGAATTTTTAAGGTGTTTAGTTTGATGCTTTTAAAGTTTATTTTAATATCAGGCGATAAATAATTGTAAAGTACTATTTTTATTATTAATTGAAATACACTTACTGCAAATGTGGCAAATGCCACTCCTGTAATACCAAATCCATTATGAACAAAAATAACAATTAACATTGCTCGTACTAAAGTTAAAATACTACCAAAAAAATTTACCGAAATGTAGTGTTCACGGGATGTAAGTATAGCTGTAAAAACATTTGAGATAAATGTTATGCCTGTTGTCAAACCAAGGATGATAATCGTATTAACAAATTCATTTTTCTGAGACTCATCAACATTAAAAAAATCTGCAAAAGTATCTGCAAATACTAAACTGAAACCAGTAACGATCGCTGCTGTTACAGTAAACATGGCAAATGTAGTACTTGCAGTTTCATTTATAGCTCCGGAATCTTTTTTTCCTGTATACAGGGCTATATAGCGTGTTACTGCAGATCCTACTCCTAAATTGATTATTCCATAATAACCTATTACTGAGTTTACAAGAGTCCAAATGCCATATCTGCCGTTTCCTAGATTGTTAATTATAAATGGTGTCAGGAAAACCCCAATCCCAACATTTATTGCCAGCAAAAACCAGTTACTGAATGCATTTGCTTTTAATGAAACCTTTTTTCTTTTTATCATCGGAATAATCCAGAATTCTTTATAAAAAAAACAGTACAGATCAATAGTGTTATGTTAGTTTGGTTCCTTCAATGAAACCTCAAAATTATAGTCGTAAGAAAATCGTTAAATTTCTCAGGATAATTCTCGCCTTGGTTATCAATAACGGCATTCCCTTAGTTCTTGCGATGTAGGTAATTTGTTCATGGTTGTCTTGCAAGAATATTTTGGTTTCAAAATTCAAAAATAATGGTTTGATCATATCTTAACAATTTATACTTGTCGTTTAATTTTTATGTTCATATTTTCAATAGACCTCCCATGCGAGTTATAAGGAGTAAAATGCAAAGCCAGTGCAAAAAAAGTAAAAGTTTTATTTATCGCGATTATAATCACAATTCCGATAATATACATCAAATAAGACAATGCCTTGAATAAGATATACGGGTTTTTGAGCATAACATATCCTGTTGATGCTGATGTGCTTGTAATCGAAGGATGGCTTTTGCAAGATATGTTTAATGAAGCAGCTGAAGAATTTAATGATGGAGATTATTTGTACTCCCTTATAACTGGGACACTCGATTCATTTGATTCAATATGGAAAAGCATTAAGAAGGCTGGATTCAGAATGGAGGATGTAAAAATTGCCGAAGTTGTAGAAAAACGTAAACATAAAACTTAAATATGGCTATGGCCGCAAAGGAATGATTTAGAAGAGAACGACCTGTCTGTAAGATCTTTCAATGTGTTCACAGGTGGTTCGCATGGAAGAAAATCATGAGCAATATTCAGAAGAGTTTTTGGAAAAACTATTCGTAGGAATCATTTCGGCAAAAGCGTGGTATTTTGTCCCAATGGTTGATGGGAGAAAAATGGAAGAATAAAGAATGTGATTCGATATGGAGAGCGGGATATGTTTATGGGTTACTGTGGCCGTTTAAGAGTTGAGACCGGAATCGCATAGGGCAGCAAATCGGGAATTTATGAGAATCACTGCTCAAGCCTCTTCTTCAGCTCCTCTGCCATCTCTTTCACAAATGGACTGATCAGTATTCCGTTACGATATGCTGACAGGTTCACCAGATCCACACCACCGGTTTCAACAGACTTCCAGCCGAGATAGGGATCGACAATATCGGAAACCGATTTCGGTTTGAACACGGTAATTTTTCCACTGTAGGGTTTTGCCACATAGTTCATCGCTGCAGCATCATTCACGGTTTCCATGATAATAAGTGGCGGTTCCTTTCGTATCCCCGCGGAATGCAGCGCCTGACTTGCCATAACCGCCATTTTTCTTTTAACACGCCTGACCGCTTCAAAACCCCGTTCCTTAATAAAATCAACCTTCCCTTTCGGTGAAGCCTGTGCGATATTTTTGACATGAAATCCTATATTGTCAAATAAATACCTGAACCGCTCGGCACGTGTCAGCTCAAACCACTCACGGTAGGTATCAAACATTGCCACTAATCCCACCCTTTTACCTGCTGTTGTCAGATGTCGTGCCATTTCATAGATTATCGTACCTCCCAGACAATACCCTCCAAGATAATACGGACCCTCCGGATCAACCAGCTGAATCTCTTTTACATATCTCTCAGCCATCTCTTCTATGGAGGTAAGAATGGCATCTTTACCATTAAGCCCCTGGGCCTGAATACCATACACCGGCTGGTCATCAGGAAGGCACATTGCTAGTTCCCGATATAAAAGGACATTCCCCGCACCACCATGAATCAGAAAAAGCGGTTTTTTATGCCCTGTTGAACGAATCGGCACAACCAGTGACCAGTTTTTCGCATGATCATCCTTTTTTTCGATAATTTTAACCAGCTGTTCAACAGTCGGCGCATTAATAAGCGTACCAACCGGTAGGTAAACACCGAATCTTTTTTCCACCTGTTCGAACAGTCGTAGCGCCTGAAGGGAAGTTCCACCAAGCTCGAAATAGTTACTCTCCACAGTAACAGTATCCACACCCAGAAGATCCTTCCACATCTGGATAATCGCGACAGTAACATTTTCAGGTTCTTTTATGGCCTGAACATTTTTTTTCGCGTTATCGTCCGTTTTACTCTTCGTTCTTTTGCGTTTTTTTACATCAGGTTCAGAATTGTTTTTTTCCGGCTCAATCCAGTGTCGAACCTTTTCAAAAGAATACGTCGGCAGATGAACTCTTCTCCCCTGGCTGACATCTGCGATCGTATCCCAGTCAATCGTACCGCCAGACATCCAGACCTGCCCTACAGCACGCAGAAAATGTTCATAGGTGGTTGCAACCTGTTGTATACCCGGCAGAGCGGGAATGACAGCTACGGAGTTTGTGTCAAAATCCTGCATTTTAACCAGCGAGCACAGAGTGTTTCCCGGACCGACTTCAATCAGTATCTGTTCCTTATTCTGCAGGATTTTTCGGGCACCTTCAGAGAACTGTACCGTATTTCGAATGTGATTGCCCCAGTACTGGGCAGACACCGCATCATCATCCGTTATATAGTTACCTGTGACATTTGACAATATCGGCAGGGATGGTTTGTTGAAGTGCATGGAACCGAGACGATCAACAAACGTTTCTGCAGCAGGTCCCATCATCGGCGAATGAAATGCATGCGATGTTTTCAGGATAGTTGTCTGAATTTTCCTCGCCTTCAATTCTTCATTCAATGCAGTTACTGCATCGGTTGGCCCGGCAAGCACACTGTGCGCCGGAGAATTAACCACTGCCAAAGCGATGGTATCATTACAGAAGGCCACCGCCTCATCTGCAGGCAGTGATACTGCAAGCATCGATCCTTCCGGCATGCTTTGCATCAACTGTCCACGCGTGCATATAATTTCTGTCGCCTGTTCAAGTGTAAAAACTCCTGCCAGTGTAGCAGCAACATACTCACCGACACTGTGTCCAATCAGACGATCCGGTTTTATTCCCCAGGCAATCAGGACCTGTGCCAGAGAGTATTCAATTGCAAACAGCGCAGGCTGTGTCACCTCGGTTCTTTTCAGATGCTCGCTCATCGCAACTGAAGGATCGCCATCAATAAACATTTGCGCCAGTATATCGGTACCGGTAACACGATCGATCAGCCGCGCACACTCATCCACGTGTTTTCTGAAAAGCGATTCATTGTCATACAGCTTTTTACCCATATTCACATACTGCGACCCCTGGCCGGTAAACATGAAGGTCACCGATGGCTGCGACAGTGCCTTTCTGGTATTATGCTGCCTGCTGATTTTTTCAAACTGTTCACCGGCACTCTTTGCCGAATCAGCGACAACGACTTCCCTGTATGGAAACTGTTTTCTTCCGTTTCGCAGGGTACAGGCAATGTCCCGAACACTAACACTATTATTTGTAAGGTAGCGGCCCAGTTTTTCCAGGTTACCCTGTAGTGATCCGGGAGTTCTGGCTGAACAGGGCAGGATATGCATACCCGCAGCTGTAACCGGTGATACAATCCCGTTTTCCGCCTGCAAAACGGCGTGTACATTCGTTCCCCCTACCCCAAAGGAGCTGACTCCTGCCAGTAACCGGGTTTTATCGGTACTCAGCGGTGATGGCTGCAAATCTGTACATTCTGTATTGATAAAAAAGGGTGTCTTTTCAAGTTCCAGTTTCGGGTTTACTGATGTCATATTGATAACCGGTGGCACTTTTCGATGCTTTAAAACAAGAATCGTTTTGATCAATCCGGCAATCCCTGCGGCCGCATCCAGATGACCGATGTTCGGCTTTAGTGATCCAAGTGCACAATGTTTTTCCGTTCCCTGCCTGAACACCTCAGCAAGTGCTTTCACTTCAATAGGATCACCCAGCAAAGTTCCGGTTCCATGCGCTTCGATAAAGGAGATATCCTGTGGTGTAACATTCGCCATTGCCTGCGCTGATTCAATAACGTCACGTTGTCCGTTAACACTCGGAGCAGTATACCCCACTTTCAGAGAACCATCATTATTGACTGCAGTACCTAAAATGACTGCATCTATGGGGTCACGATCTTTTACCGCATCATAGTAACGCTTCAACAGAACAACCCCTACCCCCTCGCCAAACACGGTTCCCGAGGCATGCTCATCAAATGTTCTGCAATGTCCATCTTTTGATGCAATCATACCTTCCGTATAGAGGTATCCCTCCTTTTGCGGAGTTCTTACTGTTGCGCCCCCGGCCAGGGCCATATCACATTCATAATTCAGAAGACTTTGACATGCAAGGTGTGCCCCAACAAGAGCCGTCGAACAGCCCGTCTGCACATTGATAGCCGGGCCGGTAAGGTTAAGGCAATAGGCCACTTTCGTTGCGAGATAATCTTTCTCATTGCCGATCATTGCCATAAAGGATTCAAGCGGCTGATCCAACCCTTTGACAGGTAGTACGTTTTTCAGAAAATAGCAATTCATGCTGCACCCGGCAAATACTCCTATTTTCCCACCATACTCTTCCGGATTACATCCGGCATCCTCCAGTGCACTCCAGCACGCCTCGAGAAAGAGACGATGCTGCGGATCCATCGAGCTCGCATCATCAGGATTATATCCGAAAAAAGCGGCATCAAAACACTCCACATCATCAATTAACGGGGCACTTTTAATATAATGAGGATTATCAAGCAGCTCCTGCGGAACACCGGCTTCAAGCAGCTCTTCTCGAGAAAAATGTTTAACCGATTCAACACCGTCACAAAGATTTTTCCAAAAGGTATCGAGATCCGATGCACCGGGGAATCTCCCGGACATCCCTATTACAGCGACAGCATTTTGCAAAGCATCATCTTCAAATTCACCAGCATCATCATAATTGTTTTTCACAGCGACTGTTTCCATAGAATGTGATTCAACCTTGTCTTTCTCTCCATAGTACTGTGCCAGTGTGCGAATTGTCGGCAGTTCGAACATTTTAATGACAGGCAGTACAATGCCGTGCACCTCTTTGAGAAACTGCAGCACCTGGATTGCCAGAAACGAATTACCGCCGAGGTCAAAAAAATTATCATCAATCCCCACCGTATCATACCCCAGCACACTGCACCAGGCATTCTCGAACTGTTTTTCAAGGCTGTTTCCAGCGCCAACATAATTCTGCTTTTGTTCCGGCCGTTTCCTTCCCGGCTTTGGAAGCGCTCCTCTGTCCAGCTTCCCGTTTGACAAGAGCGGAAATGAATCCATTTGAACAACTGCCGAGGGGATCATATACTCCGGCAGTTTTTTATGCAGCTCTGCGAGCAGATCATTCTGAGAAAAGATATCGCTTTTTGCAATAACGTAGGCAACGAGACGCTTGTCGCCGGGAATGTCCTCACGAGCAACAACGACACAATCATTCACAGGAGCAGCCTGCCTGATCGCGTTTTCTATCTCTCCGAGCTCTACCCTGAAGCCGCGTATTTTTACCTGGAAATCTGCCCGCCCGATGTATTCTATAGCACCATCCTCCAGATACCGACAGATATCCCCTGTTTTGTAGAGCCGTATTTCGCTGTCGTCGCCTGTCGATAGATGGACAAATGTTTTTTCTGTCAAATCTGGTCGATTAAGATACCCCCGTGCGAGACCAACCCCGCCAATATACAGTTCTCCCTTTTCACCGATCTCTACCGGTTGCTGTTGATCATTTAAAATGTAGAGCTGTATATTTGCTATCGGCATTCCTATCGGTACGGTTGCAAGCATTGAATCCTTGCGGCACTGCCACCAGGAAACATCGACTGCGGCCTCGGTTGGACCGTACAGATTGTATAGAGCGGCATCGATTTTCCGGAAAAACTGCTGCTCAAGATCAACAGATAACGCTTCACCACTACATACCACCAATCGCAGTGATTTTGTTCTATCGAGACTATCTGCAGTCAGAAAGAGACGCAGCATCGAGGGGACAAAGTGTATAACCGAGATCTGGTACTTTAAGATGGTATCGAGCAGATATTCGGTATCCTTCTGTCCTCCCGGTTTTGCCATTACCAGCAGCCCCCCCATAGACAGCGGCCAGAAAAACTCCCATACCGACACATCAAACGAATAGGGCGTTTTCTGCAGAACCCGATCAGCCTGCGTCAGAGCAAACGCATCCTGCATCCAGAGTATCCTGTTAACAATGGCCCGGTGTTCGATACATACACCTTTCGGATTTCCTGTTGAGCCTGAGGTATAGATAACATATGCCAGATTGTGCGGTGTAACGGCAACCTGAACCGCCGATTCATTCCCGGCAGCATAGAGTTCATTGTTATCAAGAAGTATAACCCGGGCAGAGGAGAATTCAACCGATTGCCTGCAGGCAGTATTTGTAAGAACACACGATACTTGTGCATCGGTGATTAAAAAATTGATTCTTTCCTGAGGAAGATCCGGATCGAGCGGCAGATATGCACCCCCGGCTTTCAAAATAGCCAGTAGCCCGACTACCATCTCTATGGAGCGTTCGATACAGATACCGACAATACTGTCCGGCACAACACCTTTATCTATCAGTTCCGCTGCAACACAATCTGCTCTTTTGTCTAGTTCCCGGTAGGTCAGCGACTGCTCTTCATATACAACCGCACACAGATCCGGTGTTAAGGAAGCCTGCTTTTCAAAGAGTGCATGTAAACAGACATCTGAAGCATAATCCCTGCGGGTATCGTTCCATTTTGACAGCTGTTCAATAATATTCCTGCTACCCATATGAAGCCTCATCTATATATCAAATATCATAAATTACGTAAATTGTCCAATGCATGTTGCATTGTGTTATCTTCCGCGCCTCAACGCATTACGGCGCCGGTTCAATGCCTGCTGCTTTAAAAGCATCCTTTCCCGGGCGTCACCATCAGTCCGGTTTTCACCATTTCCTCCCAGGCTTTCTGCAAGTGATGCTATGGTGGGATACTGAAACAGTGATGTCAGTGGAATATCAATTCCAAGTTTTTCTTTAATCAACATCTGTATTTCCGCAATCAAAATCGAATTTCCACCAATTGCAAAAAAGTTGTCTTTCGTTCCGAATGCAGTCGATTTCAGCACCTGCTGCCATATTTCCAGAAGCTTCGTCTCCCGTTCATTTGCGGGCAGTATAGCCTGTACCTTTGTCGGCAGGGATACGGCCTGACGCTGTTGCACAAGCGCCAGCCTGTCTATCTTTTTATTTGGAGTCAACGGAAATGACTCCACCTGCACCAGCTGATCCGGAACCATGTAATGAGGCAGTTTTCCGGAAAGATATTCCCGTACCTCTTCGGCAAACACCTCCGCAGTACTTTCTATATAGCCAATCAGTCGATCATTTCCTGACTCATCTTTCGTGGCGAGTACCACTGCTTTGCTAACAGCAGAAAGCTCCTCGAGAACAGATTCTATCTCACCCAACTCAACCCTGAAACCCCGTATTTTCACCTGAAAATCACTTCTCCCCATCACGACAATGGTACCATCTCCAAGCCGCTTTGCAATATCACCGGTTTTGAAGAGTTTTCCACACCCGGACGGATCGTTTGCCTCAAGGAATGGATCCGGCAGGAATTTATCTTTGGTCAGATCGGGGCGATTATGGTATTCTAACGCCAGTCCCCTGCCACCGATATAGAGTTCCCCGGAAATACCTGCCGGAACCGGCTCCATTGCATTATCAAGTACATAGAGCTGGGTATTGGCAATCGGATACCCGACCGGCGGTGTTTGAGTGCCATGTTCGACACGCCAGAGCGATGACCAGACCGTTGTTTCGGTAGGACCATACATGTTCCATACGGTTGCACCGGTTGCCAGAAGCCTGTCGGCAAGAGACCGTGTCAATACTTCTCCACCACAGAGCAGTGTCATTCCCTGTCCATCCTTCCAACCGGAGTTGAGTAAAAGTGTCCAGGTTGATGGTGTCGCCTGCATGACAGAAGGATGGCAATTTGCAATTTTCTGTGTCAGACGTGATCCATCCATCACGGTATCTTTTTCAGCAATGATTACTTTCCCGCCTGCGATCAGTGGCAGGAAAATCTCCAATACGGCAATATCGAACGAAATTGTTGTTACCGAGAGTACCGAATCGGTTCTTCCAAATCCCGGTTTCTCTTTCATGGCACAGAGAAAATTATAGAGTGCTTCATGACCGATTTTCACCCCTTTTGGTTTGCCTGTCGATCCGGACGTGTAAATTATATATGCCGGATCGGTTGGCAACGGCAGTCCACCCTCCAGATCAGCAATGTCCCCGCTACTTTCATTAATATCATCAACAAAAACCATTTCACACTGAAGCTGCCGATATTTGGGTGCATACTCTTTTTGTGTTATCAATACGGTGGTCCCGCTGTCTCTCATGATATAGGAGATTCTCTCGTCCGGAAAGATACTGTCGACCGGAATGTATGCTGCCCGTACTTTCAAAATGGCAAGCATGGCGATAATGGCGTCAGTGGTTTTATCCATACACACCGCGACTGTCCCTCCCGCAGCAACACCCTGTTTTCGCAACAATTCGGCAAGAAGGGATGATCTGACATCCAGCATTCGGTAGGTACACGAAGTTTCGCCATACTCAACGGCAATGGCATCTGGATACCTCTCTGCAGACTCCATTATAGCATGAACAACCGTTTTGCCCTGAGTAAGCGGTCTGGCGGTACGATTCCATTTATAAAGCAGCTCCTCCCTGGCCGCCGCAGAGAGCATGGACAGTTCTTTGACAGGAGTGTCAGGAAGAGTGACAGCATTCACAAGAATTGCCATATAGCCGTCAAGCCACAGCTCAATTGTTTCCCGCCTGAACAGACTGGTATTGTATTGCCACATAAACGTACGTCTATCACCGTAGTCAACAACCGCGCCCTGCATTTCAAACGTCTCGAAAGATCGCTCAATTATCTTGTAAGTAGCCGTAAAATCAGGAAATACCAGTTCATCGGGCGGTTTCATTCTCATGTACGTCAAACCTGTAGACATCAGCGGTATACGTCCCGGTTCCCGTCTGATCTGCAGCTCTTTTACCAGCTCGCCAAAGGTAACCGTATAGTGATCGAAATCATCATACAGCGTGTCCTGCAATTTATCGATGAAAGCTGAAAATGGTTCTTCAGGATTTATGGAGCAGAGAACTGGGAGCATATTAATACAGTGCCCGACCAGATCGTTTTTCCCTGAGAAACTCTGCCCGGATACGGGCATTCCTACAACCGAATCTGGATTGCCCGACAATTTATAAAGTAATACCGCATATACCCCCAGAAAGATCGTGTTAGGGTTGCACTGCAGAGAGATCGACAGCTGCTTTATCTGATCAGATACCGTTGCAGGCACATCTGCAGAAACACAATCTGCTTTATAGGTTCTGAATGCAGGCCGGGGATTATCGGTAGGCAACTGAAGAACAGGTACCTGATGGCTGAACTTCTCTTTCCAGTACTGCAGGTGCTCCGCAGCCTGTGCCGTTTGTGCAAACTGGTGTTGCTCAAGAAGATACTCCCCGAATGATGGATCGTCATACGAAGCGGGAAGTTTGTTTTCCAGAAGCGCTGAATAAGTTGAGAGTATTTTGTCTACAAGAACACTCAAAGACCATCCGTCGCAGACAATATGATGCGCGGTAAAAAAGAGTTTAAGTTCCCGTGATGAAAGGATCAGCACCGTTGCATTCCATAGCGGTCCATTTTCGAGATCGAAAGCCTCTGCCACAGCCTCTTTGGATTGCTGTAGCACAGCCTCACCCTGCTCCCGGGCAGTTGCGGCAGACAAATTGATAGTATCAATTTTTTTCTCCATACCTGAACGCAGCAGCATCCATCTGCCATCATTTGAGAAGACCGAATTCAGAGCATCATGCCGATCGACAACGATTGTAATCGCTCTGTGCAGAAGGTCCACATCACTGACACCGGAGATACCAAGCAGTACCGATTCATTATATGCACACGATGCTTCGTGCCCCATCTTGCTTGATATCCAGATCTCTTTCTGTGATTCGGTAGTGGGAAATTTTTTTTCATCCATTTTCCGACTGCTATTCATAGCACTCATGAATAATCACTCAATCCTTTCTCGAAGGTTTGCATCTCATTACCTCTCATCTGGCATTTTGTGTATTGTTCTCTATAAAGTCACTTAATTTCGAAATACTTGAATGTTGCCGCATGAGTTGCCGCATTGAGACTGTTACATTGAACAATGATTTGATCCGTTGTGTCATTTGCGTTAAAAATAACGAATCCATTCCCAGCTGAAGGAATGTTGCATCCTCATCTACGGCCTCAACAGGGGTCCCAAGCGCTTCAGCAACTATTTTTCGTAGTTTTGACAAAACCGACTCAGCTTCAGTCAGGGCAAGACTGATCGAACTATCGGTAAATTCAGCATCTGAATCACCTGTCATTCTGCTTATCTCTGGATTTCCTGCAGATTGCTGAACCATTATTCCTGGTTCAACCCAATGCCTCTTACGCTCAAATGGATACGTCGGTAATGAAATCAATCTTCGCTGCTCATTCTGATAAAAAGCATTCCAATCCGGTTCAATACCCCCTTCCCATAATTTTCCAAGTGCTGTCAGTAATTCCCTGTCTTCCATACCGGGATCGGCTCCATCTCCCATTGATGGAATAGTCCGGTATTTTTTGAAATCGTACAACTGCTGCCTGACCAGTGTACAACTCGTTGCACGAGGACCTGCCTCCAGAAAATCAGCAAGTGGTCTGGTTTTAGCAATATAAGCAATTGCGTCCGAGAATCGGACAGTTACCCGCATATGATGTGACCAGTAACCTGGATTAGTTGCAAGTTCATCAGTCAGCAACTTGCCAGTCACGGTTGAAATAATCGGTATTTTGGGGAGATTGAGTTTGATTTTTCTTACTTCGCGATCGAACTGTCCAACAGCCGGATCTATCATAGAAGAGTGAAATGCGTGAGAGGTTTGTAATCTTCTACAAGGAATATTCCTGGTTTCACACTCTTTTTCTACTAACTTTATTGCAGCATGGGGACCTGATACTACACTCAGTTTTGGACTGTTTACAGCCCCGATACTTACATCTTTGTTCAAAATTGGTTGCAGATCCTCCTCTGAAAGACGGACCGATAACATAGCTCCCGGCTCACATGATCTCATAAGTTTTGCCCGTACAGCCACAAGAAAGGAGGCATCCTCAAGCGACATAATCCCGGAGATACAGGCCGCACAGAATTCTCCAATACTGTGTCCAACAAGAAGATCAGGTGTGATTCCCCAGCTTAACCAGAGGCGACTCAGTGCATATTCCGTTGCAAAAATTGCGGGTTGAGCCAATAAGGTATCTTTTAACCGTTCATTCGCTGCACCGGTATCATCGACAAAAATAGCCTTTCTGATATCTTCAGCTCCCCCTTTCCTGAGAGCCTCGACACAGTGGTCAAATGCCTCCCGGTATACCCGCTCCTCAGAATAGAGGATCCTGCCCATGTTGACATACTGATTTCCCTGTCCCGGATACATAAAAACAAGGGTGCGCTTCGTGCCCGGAATCCCGGAAACGATATCCGATGAAGAAATATCTCTTAGTGAAAGTACCGCTTCATCGATGGTTGCACAGGTTGTGCTCCACCGATGCTCAAACCGCTGGCGTCCTTTCTGCAGAGTAAACGCGCAGTCTGCAAGATTCATGTTCTGATTACTCGTTAAAAATGACCGGTACTCTTCTGCAATACTGGATACTGCAGCCTTGCTTTTTGCTGATAAGAGCAACAGTTGCTGGCGCCGGGATGGCCCACTTCCAACTGTTTCTGGTGGTTCCGATAGTATCACATGTGCATTGGTGCCACCAAAACCAAAAGAACTGACTCCGGCATACCGTAGAGTACTTTCAGACTGCCATGGCTTGCATTTTGTTGCGACATGAAAAGGACTCTCAGGAAAATCAATTGCCGGATTAGGTTCTGTATAATTGATGGAGGGGACAATAGTTTTATTATAAAGCATGAGTACCGTTTTTATAAATCCGGCAACACCTGCTGCGATTGCAGTATGACCAATGTTGCTTTTCACTGAACCGATAGCACAAAACTGCTTCCTATCCGTTGTTTGGCGGAACGCCTGCGTAAGAGCATCTATTTCGATTGGATCACCCAGTGGAGTGGCAGTTCCGTGTGTTTCAACGTAATTGATTTGGTCCGCAGTAACTCCAGCAGACTTCATTGCTTCGGTGATTACAGCCACCTGACCGTCTACACCCGGAGCAGAATAGCTGACTTTACGTGCACCATCATTATTGATCGCTCCACCTTTCAGTACAGCATAGATTGTATTTCGATCTTCGATTGCTTTTGAAAGTTTCTTCAATACAACAATTCCGACTCCGTCACTGAATGTCGTCCCGCTTGCGAGGCGATCAAATGGTCGGCAGTGACCATCTTTTGAAAAAATCGCCCCTTCCTGATAAAGATGACCGCGATGGATCGGAAACGTTATGTTACTGCCACCGGCGATCGCCATAGTACAATCACCGCGAAGAATTGCCTGGTATGCCATAATGATGGCTACAAGAGACGTTGAACATGCAGTACTGACACAGCAGCTGGGACCTTTAAAATTCATAAAATGTGAGAAGCGAGTTGCAACATAATCTTTCTCATTACCCAACTCTATCTGCAATTCCCCACTGTTTTCTAAAACATCAGGCCTTGTCAATAAATTATGCCGCAAATACAGACTTCTGCCTACTCCGGCATATACGCCAATACTCTTGTCATTATTATCAAACTGATAACCAGCATCTTCAAGTGCGCTATATGCTTGCTCGAGAAAAAGACGTAATTGTGGATCAGTCACCTCAGCAATTTGAGCAGGAAGGCCAAAAAAGTGATTATCAAAATAATCTGATTCGGATACTATGCCTTTTGCACAAACATAGTTTTCCTTATTTCTCGCATGCAGGTCGATATCTGGTAGAATTTGTGCCGGTTCAAAAAAGGAGATCTGTTCCTTACCCTCAACCAGAGTATTCCAGAATTCAGCGATTGTGCGTGCTCCGGGGAATCGGCAGGACATACCAATTACCGCCACATCCTCTGATCTTCCTGTGAAGTCTTCCTTTTTTATAGCGTCGCTTCCATTACTGGTGCTATGCATATCTGGTTTGGTGGAATCTGAAAGGAGTCGAGCCTGTTCACGAATCGTCGGAAACTGGAATATTTTTGCTACTGGCACCTTTTGATTCGAAACGTTCTGGAGTTCTATTGCGAGTCGTGCTGCAAGAAGCGAAGTTCCACCTGCATCGAAGAACCTGACATCAGGCAGAACATTTTTACAGTTTAGAAGATTTTGCCAGATAGCAGCAATGCTCTGTTCTGTTTCAGATTCCCAGAATGGTATCTGCTCATCATCGTTATCTATAACAGGAAGTGGTTTTGGAAGATTATTTTTATCGATTTTACCACTGACCGTCAGCGGAAACGTTTCACATACCACGTAAAATGATGGAAGCATATATGCTGGCAGCAGTTCAGCCGTATGTTTTTTAATCGTTTCAATTGTAATTCGTTCACCCATTCCATTATCGAGTATTAGGTATGCCACGATATGTTTTTCTATACTTATGTCATCTCTCACTACAGCAATACATTGTTTAACACTAGAACAGGATGCGATCACATTTTCAATCTCACCAAGTTCTATTCTGAAGCCTCTTATCTTAACCTGATTATCGATACGGTGCAAATACTCAAGCGTCCCATCAGAATGCCATCTGACAATGTCACCGGTTCGATAATATTTCATTGAAGCAACAGAATTTGAAAAATTAAGATCTAAAAAGCGTTCCTGATTCAAGTCGGGTCTTTTAAGATACCCTTTTGAAACTCCAGCTCCACCAATCAGTAACTCACCAGGTATTCCAACCGGAACCTGATTCATGTACTTATCTACTACTCGGACATCGGTATTGTTGACTGGTTTTCCGATTCTGTTTGCCTGCGATGGCGATGTAATCCGATGACAGCATGAATAGATTGTTGTTTCTGTTGGACCATACATATTCCAGAAAGTACCAACTTTTGTGACCAAATCATCCAGCAGATCACGGGTTACCGGCTCCCCGCCACACAGTACTTTCAATGACGGGTCCCCTTCCCATCCGCAAGCCAGAAGCAGCCGCATCGTTGTCGGTGTTGCCTCCATTGCTGAAACCTTGTGTTCTTTTATCAGTTCAGCGAGTCTGACACCATCCAAAGTATCAGATTTATCAGCAAATACAGTGGCCCCTCCTATGAGTAATGGCAAAAAAAGATCGGGAACCGACATATCGAATGTAAAAGGAACGACGGCAAGCAATGTATCGCAATCCCGGATTTCCTGCTTTTGTATCATCGCAGTCAGTACATTAACAACAGACTGATGGGTGATTGTTACTCCTTTGGGTTTTCCTGTAGATCCAGAGGTAAAGATTGCATAGATAATGCGCTCCGGGTCCGAATTCGGCTTTTCAATTATATTCGATGAAAAAACTCCAGAACATTGATCAGCAAACAGCACCGGGATATGCAATTCAGGAATTTTATTTTTTAGCAACGAATGTGTTACCAGTATCGAAATTGAAGCGTCCTCAGCGATTGTAATGATTCTGTCGACTGGATGGTCTGGTTCCAGTGGGACATACGTGCAGCCGGCTTTAAGAATTCCCAATATACTGATAATCATTTCCGGAGTACGTTCGATAAAAAGGCCGATATAGTCGTCTGCTTTTGCTCCTGTTTCCAGCAATCTGGCCGCAATCTGGTTGGCCCTGTCATTCAGTTCTTTGTAGGTCAATTTTCCCTGTTTAAAAATGACAGCCGTTTTTTCAGGACGTCTTGCAACCTGTGCTTCAAAAAGCTGATGTATACAGACATTACCTGGATATTCAACTTTGGTTTTATTCACCAGATTAAAAAGATTGATCTCTTTTTCTGTCAGAAAGGAAATATCTCGAATCTTTTCCTCGGGTGTAGTAACCATTTTTGTCACTAACTGTATAAAATGCTCCGACATCCTTTGAATCGTTTCAGCTTCAAACAGATCACTGTTATATTCGATCCTCCCCACAAGAGAGCCAGCTATCTCACTGAAATACATCATCAGATCCAATTGCGATCCGCCAAAATGTTGTTGGAAAAACGTTACTTCAACATCTTTCAGGGTCAACTGAACCGGCCGATCGAAGGTAAACCCTACACGAAAAAGAGATGGTACTGATGATGAAGTATTTTTCTGAAGATTCTTCACGATGTCCAGATACGGTACTTCCTGATGCTCCCGAACGGAGTTCATTATCTCTGCAATCAGATCTACAATCGTGGAAAAAGACTGCTCTTCATCTAAGTTAAACCGTAATGGCAGCACATTAACAAAACAACCCCAGCATCTTTTCCATTCCTTCCGGATTCTGTTGGTATAGGGAACCCCGACTACTATATCATTCTGGCGACAATATCGATGCAGGAGACAAATATACACCCCCAGCAATACCTGAAAAACAGTTTTCTCCTTTTTTGTCGCATATTGCTGCACAAGCGACCAAAGTTCAGATGAAATACCGAAGGGATATTCTGTCCCTTTAAAAGAACGATTTGCGGGAACCTGAAAATCAGTTGGCAAATCCAGTGCTTCAGTGGAATTTTCCAGATGTTTTTTCCAGAATTCCTGATGAGAATAATAATCCTCACTAAGCATCCAGTCAGCCTGACTGGTAGCATATTCCCCATACACTGATGTTTGGCCATACTTATCAATCTGTTTACCATCAATCATTGCATTGTATACATATCCCAGTTCTTCGCAAAAAAGCTCTTTTGTTTTGAGATCACAAATGCTGTGGTGCCAGACAAATACAAGTGTATATTTGTTTTCCTGTAGACATATCAATCGGGCTCTGAAAAGAGGCCCTGTTTCAGTATCAAACGGCTCGCTGACAATCTGCTGTACCAGATTATCTCCTTGAGTCTCAGTCGCGGCACGACAAACAAAATCATCCATTTTAAATACTGGATTTGATTGCTCCAATGCAACCTGTTCCAGCCCGTTCTCTGTTGATCGCAACACTGTGCGCAATATTACATTCTTATCTATCAGATATAGAATAGAGTCCTGCAGATTGTTAATGTTTAATTCCCCTGTCAGCCTGAACACGGTACAGAGATGAGCTGCAGAACTGGTCGGATTTATCTGCGAAAGGACCCAGTGTTGTTCCTGTTGTAGCGATGCTTTACAGATACTCATATTGTCCTGCCATCCTTTTTGTTTAATTGAACCAAGTCTAATTACATTATTTAATAATGGATAAATTTATTCAAAGTTTATTGAATCAAATGTAACTCTTATTTTATTTCAAACAAAATACTGATTTGTAGTATATTCATAGCAAATAATTTCAAATTTTGGGGATATACACTATTAAAAACTGTATTTTCAAAATGAGGGGAAAGTCTTGAATCTTTTAAAAAAATTTTTCAATTCATCAAACAAATCACGCCTGATCCGTACCGCAGTAAAAATTGCCTGCAAGGAGGTTGCTTCGAACCTGTCAGCGAAACCAAATCTTCCTTCAGGGAAAACCGCAATACCTCTTACGGTTAAGTCACAAGTATTTCCACTTCCTGTTGTAATCTGCGGTGCACTAGTTGATGATCGCCCCAATTTCAACACGCTGGGAAATTTTGGTCTTATAGACCCAACTCGCCCCAATCCGGTCATCTACGTGTCTTCGTTCAAAAAGCATTATACCAATATCGGTATCCGCAGGAACAGTTATTTTAGCGTCAATATCCCTTCACGGAATATTATGGCAAGAACAGATTATCTTGGAGTCGTATCCGGACATACTACCGATAAATCGAAAGTAATGACTGTCTTTTTTGGTCGTGAGAAAAGTGCGCCCTGCCTGAAAGAGTGCCCCCTCAACTATGTCTGCAAAGTTATTCACCATATTGAAGTAAAGGACAAAGACCTGTTTATCGGAGAGGTCGTTGAATCATTTGTTTCTTCCGAGTTCCTGACTGAAAAGGGCATCGATATCGAACGTATTGAGCCGCTGCTTTTTACTGCAGACGGTTATTACCGAGTTCCGAGTGAACCAGTTGGTAAGGCGTTTCGGATTTTTAAAGAGTATTCAGAACGCGGCCAGAAACCTGGCCAGACAACAGAGGGTACGGTTTCACACTAACTTCGATATTGAAGATTCGTTATTCGAAATTCGATATTATCTTATTTCTTCGATTTTCCCTTACCGCACGGGGTAGGAAACCCACGTGCTCAGGATTTTAACGGAAGCCCTTCAGGCTACGGAACAAACTTGTACCCGGACTTGCCGTAGCAAAAGGTTACCCCTTTATCCACTCGAGCGGCCAAACCAGGGCATAGAGATATCCAATAAAAAATCTGAAGGTATTATACATTCCATGGGGGGATTTCCATATATGGTCAGAATCGTAATGATTTGGCTTGCAGGCAACAATTCCGACCGTGTACTTTTTCCCCAGTACTCTTCTGAATATGGTTACTGACTTTTTGCTGTGGGGATATCCTGTTGCAATATTTATTGAGAACAGGTCAGGAAATTGAGTTTCAAGCAGCTTTTTTACATATAAAGCTTCATTGAATGTGTGGTCCCTTTTCGTTTTTTTACTGTACGGAGCAGTAAAAACCATCGAAGAATCCACGCCTCTGGCAAGCAGTCTCTTTTTAGTTCTTTCTGTCATAGAACCATTTCCTGAAACTACGATCGCCCGGTAATTACCTCTGTTTATTTCCGCCACCGTCTGGTCCACCATGGTATCAAAAACCCAGCCTTGCACCACAAGAATCTCTGCATGCTCGATTTTAGGAACTGATCTTAAAAATCGAAATATCAAGGGAAAAACAATAAGGTCAATCATTATACCACTGGCAACAATACACAGACCGCCTATTAGTATGTTTTTTTTACTGAAGACGATTCTCATACGCCGGACACTCCTTATTCAGTTTCTACGCTTTATGAATCACTTGTAAAAGGTTTATGCAAAGTATCGATATATTAGTTCACCACAAATTCTCAATAGCTGAATTGGCATTTTCTTTAGAATCATATTTAAAATGAGATAATTATCATACGACGATTTCTTTTCCTTTTTACCAGTTTTGACGTTATAACAATGATCATACAATTGTACTCTTTCAATCCCAAAACCATCCTTATAATGGCACAGCCCCTCATTGGACTTTTCAGTTTTACCAAAAGAAAACGAAGATAATCCTTTTCCTGCATACCTTCTGATAGCTTCCCACATAAGCAGATCATTGGCTCTCATATTCTGGAAACTTTTATCTGAAGCGCCGAATTTGAAAATAACGTCTGATCCAGAGATAAAAAAAACGGCGCCGGCAACTGGTGTTTTTCCAGAATACGCAAGAGCAACTTCGCCAAATTTTTTCGAAATAATATTTTTGTATATCGCGTTAAAAAACGAAACTGGCTGCGGCGGAAGTCCATGGCGCTTTCTGGTAAGGCAATGCAGTTGGTAAAATTCCCGAATTGTGTTCTGTTCATTATGGAAAGCAATGATCATATTCTCACGCTGTGCTTTCCGGATATTGCGCCTTTTAGAGGAGGACAGATTTTTCCAGAGAATTTCTTCTTTTGTTAAAACCAGACGGTGTCCCCAATACGTATGTGATGGTTCACCTGATGGTTGAAACTCGGTTGTTCCTCTGAATTCAAGTCTATCCTGTTTCTCATTGCGAGCCACAGAAAGAAGTTTTGACACCAGTTCATCATGACTCATGCTCGTGCAATAGATATCGCACTCATCTGAGAAGGGAAGCGCAACTGCTTTTTTCTTTCCTAAGAGTGTTTTAACAACCAGTATAGGGATCGTACACGCATGATCCGATTGTACCATGAAATAGAGCGGTTTAAAATTATATGTATCTATTAATGTTTTCATCCAGCAGGATAGGTGAAAAAATTGGTTGTTTGGCCCGTTCAAAACAGCTTGATCCCATTGCGAATAAATCAACGGGTTAACCTGAATAAGATTATTTGATTTCACAGGTATCCTTGAAAAATACACCTCCAATTTTTTCAATGAAAATGTACTGTTAAAGTTTCTGTTCCCCTTGGACAATAACTGTCCAGGATTAAAAACCATATTATCATAAAAATATGGTTTCACGAAAATGTTATGTTGGGAAAATCGATTGTAACTGATAAAACAGCACATCAAAAGAGATGCTATTTAATTGGGCAGTAATATAGTTTTTAATATGTTTATTTTTCAGATAAATATTTCATTTGATTACACAACCAAATGTACTAAAATTATCATTTTCTGGATCACCTGTAATCGAGAAACAGTAATCCAGCTGGAAGCGATTTGCCTGACAGAATTTTCTGAAACTTAGCTACCGGAACTGTAGTTATATTTTTTCCAGCTACATTATATATGCGTACCATTCCTGAATTATCTTTATTCATATATTTTGCAGGCAACGATACCGTCTCACTTCCTAATCCAGTAAAAATTCTTTTTATCCCTGGTTTTTTCCGATCAATATCAGATTTTTTTATCAGATTTTGCACTGGCACTGCATTATTTCTGTATGTAACCCACATATCCTCTACAAATTTATCCCAGCATTGCCCCTGACGAGCCCAGTCTTTATTGTAATCCCACCCCTTCGTTTCGTAGATTATCCTTACAAAAGCAGAATCATTTTCAGTCATCCATCTATCACAATAGTCAAAAAATGCAGGGTGATCCCAATCATCCATTACACCAAAAATACGTGCCGCAAGTGCCTCACCAATCCATGAAATACTGGTACAGCAGCGTCTGTATGATTCTCCCGTATTATTAACCCATTCGGAAGGGGGAAGTTGTTCATAGGGGCCCCACCCCTCTTTCGTACTAACTACCTGCCCCTTAAATACACCCTGATGTCCTGCATAGACCACATTTGCACCAGTCCATGAAGTACCATATATGGTTTGCATATCTTCTCCAAACTGCAGATCAGGATAGGTTTTTGTCGGGGAAACCATTTCATTGTCACCGAGTAATAGGCCTGCTATAATTATCGGCAGTTTTCTTCCCTGGCCATACCCTCCAATTGCAGGCCAGCCTCTGTAGCCGTTACGAGCCATTCCCCAGAGATCTATCCCATATTGAACAAACCCGATCAGTAATGGTTCTTTCTCCTCTGGTGAATAATCGAGTGATAGAAGCAATGCTGCCATACCAATTGCTCGCCCAAGTTCTCGCCCATAAGCGGGCTGATATTCCACTGCAGCATCAAAGAAAAAGTAGCATACGTCTAGCCAGGGGCGACGAAAATGTTCCGCATAATCTGCAATATCCGGCTCTGCACCCACTTTGTTTAGTCGCGGAAGCAGGTTTCTACGGAGATTGCTGGCGTAATAGATCTTTCGGGTAGTATCACCATAAGAAGGCCTGAATGCATCCTCTGCAACAGTATTTTTTAAACAAGTCAGAATTGAAACACTTTTCACTGGACTTGGAGGGATATCTGAGCTGCGCAACCAGCATGTAATACTTCCAATAGAATCGATACTTATTGAAGAAATCAATTCATCTCCAGGTTTTATGTCTATTGGCGGATAGACACGTAACTCTTCCCTGAACCGGTTACTTTCCACGCGATCATCAAAACCACTGATTCCAGCATCAAGTGAAGGATTAAGCACAGATCCGTTACGACCATTTTCCGGAGCAGGTGTGATTTTTGTTATAGTCGCGTTACCCACAATATAGTAATCACCATTTACAAATTGGCCTGCCCGTACAGGTTGTTTAAATTCCCATGTTATTCCATCTTTGGTTATATTAGAAATTAGCGGAAGGTCAGTTGAGTCAGGTATTGCACTATATGCAGTTGCAAAGAAAAATAAAATAATTAGTAGATTTAATCGCATGTGAGACCTCCTTTAGATTAAATAGATGTCTCTTATATCATACATATCCAATATTAAAATATAAACAAATAGATTATATACTTACTCCGTTCATCATACATAACAATTCTGTGATGAATATGCGTTATTACTATTTCATACTGAACATTTGGCATCGATACAGTATCTGCACATATCGTACCCCATTTTTAAACTTTTTGCCCGAGCTTTAACAAACTCTTCTTCAGAGAGGACCTTTTTAATACCATCCTTAAATACATTACCTTTAATAATTCCGGATTCCGGGTCATCACACGCACACAAGCTGATCGAACCGTCCCAGTTAACAATGACTTCAGAAAAGGTTATTGTGCATTTGTACTTCTTTGAAAGTTCAATAGTTTCGTTTTCTGTATTATATCGAGAATATTTAGAATTTGAGGGGAGATATTCTTTATTACCCGTATCAACGCCAATCATAATATTCACGGGTTTGAGAAAAACCCAATCAACTCCAGCTGCTGCAGCAAAATCATGTAGTTCAGGTATTTCATGTTCATTGTGAGACATTACCAGAAACTGAATGTTTATCCGTGGAGATCTGGATTTTTTTTCTTTTTTAATCCTGCAAAAGTCCGATATCCCTTTTTTAACTCGTTCAGCCGACCCATTAACTCTATATTTTCTATACACATCTTCAGATAATCCATCGAGTGCTATATTTACCTCATCAAGACCCGAATCGATCAAATCGCTTGCCAGTTTTTCAGTAAGATAATGGCCGTTTGTATGAAAATTAGTATACATCCCCTTCCTATGTGCATACGTGATCATATCGGGTAAACGAGGATTAAGGGTAGGTTCTCCAAGATTGTGAAAACGAACCTGAAAAAGGTATGGTGCCATAGTATCAATAAGTTTTGTATACGGTTCATAATCCATGTCACCGGTTGGTCTGGCGGTATTTGCCGTCCGCGGGCACAATGGACATTTTAGATTGCATCGGCTGGATGCTTCAACTCCCAGTTTAAACGGGAAGAATTTATGTTTTGGATTGTGCGCAAGAAGTGCGCTTTTTATCCCTAAATAATTAACGATTTTTCTTGGATACGGAAGAACGTAACGTATTGCATTGAAGATTTTCCATTGGATGTTTCGACGGGTATTGATGCTAACATTTACCTGTTCAGGCATTTTTAATGCTGAATCAAGTTCTTTCTCAATCGCAATAGTTTCTGCCATGATATAGCTCCTGTTTGTGTGTAGTTATTTAAAAGGTAATCAGGTATATATGCAAAGTCGGTACATCTTACAAGGATTCATTTAATTTGAATCTTGATTCAATTTTTCCTTTTATTGGTATTATTTATTGATTATAGAACAGCAATACACTATTATTTAACTAATTGGTTTTTATTTATGAATGTTTCTGCAGTAATTGCAGAAAAAATTCTGATCTGACCCAAAACAACCTTTTTTCGAATAGTAGGTTCAGGTGCACAAAAATTGCTGTAAAACATTTCGTAAATATGAAGTCTCTGATTTTAACCTATGGAGATGGTGATGCTGCAATATAACCGGTTATTCATGATCCTGATCCCAGCAGTATTACTATCATCGTTGATTCGATGTTCTCAAACAGAGACCACACGCTCTCCATATTTATTTGCGGAGAATTCACCGATTATGAGAGTTTTTGAATCAGATTCTATCATGTTTCAGTGGAATGTTCCTGATGAGTGTGAATCAGACATTGATAAGTATGTTGTTTCGTACAAGATTATAAATAAGAATAGTTCATGGGAAGTATTAGACACGTTAGATGTTAAATTTGGAAACATGATTAAAATTAAAAGAGACCAGCTACCAGCCAGTGAAAACCTCTTTGAAATTGCTGTTCGTAATATTGCAATAGGAGGGGATACTTCTGAGCTGGCAAAATCTACTGAAGCTGAATCTAATTCTGATGGGGGATGGTATTTATTTTGGAAATTATATTAGGTATTCACCTTCGGGTTGTATTGCTATTTTATCTGCTATGATCGCCAACTTACTTGGAATGGGCAATTTTTTGAGGGGTCCTGCTTTTTCAGTATTACATTCTATTCACATTAGTTTTTTTCTTCATTCCCAGATTTGAAGAATTTCTAACATTTAATCTAATCATTACAGTCATTCATACCTATAATTTCTTATCTTTTTAATAATCTCCGACGATTATTCTCTTATTCCATCCTAAGCAATTACAGGTTTTAGCGGTTTCTTTGGAATAATGGCAAAAGACTCTTTTTTGTATTGGTACTTGTTAATACCTTTCCAATTCTAATCATTTTAAGCTCAAATAGATTATAGCTTAACAACGCAACCATAATGGTTGTAATGACAGTCATTAAAAATAGGAGAATCGTATGGTCATTAACTCCTAATTTCCCCAAAATTTGCTCGATTGATTTTTTAACTAATGGATGAAGGAGATAAACGCCATAAGTTGCGATTCCGAAATACTCCATCGGTAAGGAAATCATTTTTGGTATTTTTTCTTCAAATGCAAATTTATAAAAAGAGAATACAAGTAGTATTGATGTAAAAACAAGCACTATACGAGTATAACCCGTTACAATGTTTATATGATCTCCTGCAATTGGATAAAATGTAAATATTAAAAAAGATATGATTGCCAATATTATTGAAATAATCGGTTTTATACTAATTTTTTCCAAATTATAGAATAATGAAATACCGGCTACGTACAGAAATAGATTGTTCAGAGGGTTTATATAAATAGACCATTGCCTTGCCAATGCTACTTCAGAATCTAGAATAAAGAAACTAAATGTAAGTAACATTAGAAATGACAATATCAAAATAATATTTCCTAAGAAATGTTTCCTTTCATAAGCCATTATAATCATTGGCGTTAAGACATAAAAAACCATTTCATTACCAATCGACCAAGCCCCAGTGTTAATGTAGGCATCAGGTCTGATAAAACCAAATATAGTTGTAAGATTCGCAAGAACAACAAAAACAGAAGTCTTATTACCATTAATAAAATTCAATAGAACTACTATCCCTATACAAACCCATAACAATGGCCATATTCTAAAAATTCTACGGACAATAAAATATATTGAACTTTTAAGATCCTTTATATATTTAGAATAAACAATCGCCATACTTAATCCTGATAAAACAAAAAATATTGAAACGCCATATATTCCTAATTTGCCAAGAAAGCCTTCAGAACCTATTGGCTTTACAAGCCAATATTTAAGATGATAGATCATTATTGTTATTGCCATTAACCCTCTTAACCAATCTAACGACTCGATTCTTTTACGCATTATAATCTCTTTTCTTTTTCATGTTTTCTCAATTTAATTATTTAGCCTCGTTAGTTAATTCAGCAAAAAAATTCCGGTTAGGGAAGTTCTCAAGTTATAATATAGGGTTATTTCAATGTTTCACATTAACGATATTTATACCATTTTCTCGTAATGACTTTGGCATTGTTATTTAGAGCCATAACAATACCAGAAAATAGAACCTTGTACAAAAAACCAATTCGTTATTTTTGATTATGTATCATTTTACTTATTGATTTTTTAGTTATTCTGGTTGCCCTCTGTAGAGACAAGTCTCAATATTTTTCCGTACAGGAATAATTGGCGGAAACTCTTTAATGTAACCAAATACAATCATAGCAGTTGGCAAGTTATACTCTTTTATTTTAAATCGCGAATAGAATGATTGCAGTTTTTCATGTTTAGTTGTTGCCCAATTCAGCCAAATAGATCCAATATTGTAGCTTGAAGCAAAAAGAAGCATATTTTGAACAGCAGCACCAGTTTCGAGATATGCTTGGTGTCTATGTCCTAAACATGTGTATGTTCTGCAATCAACAAGAATCACTACAGCAATCGGAGCTTGAGTGACGAATTTACCCGGCTCTCCAGCCAATTTTTGGCAATATTTTTTATCTTCAAAATTATTCAATAGTAAGTAGTTTATATTTTGCCTATTGCAACCAGTTGGCGCCATCAATCCTGATTCAAGTATTTTTTTTATCAAAGTAAATGATATCTTTTTTTCATTAAACGATCTAATAGAACGTCTATCTCTGATTAATTCATACAATGCTTCTGGTGATAGTGAATCTTTTTTAATTCGTACATCTAGTTTATTATTTACATGCTCTGACTGAGCATAGGTAACTAAATCTTTTGCCCAATTCAAGAAAACTGTATCAATATCTTTATCACTAAGATACGTAATTAACTTTTTCTCGTAAATATTAATTAATTCAGGTGCGATTTTTGAATCTAAGAGTTTTTTATCAAATTGATGAAAAATAGACCTGAGCATTGATTCTTTGAATTTTTTGTCATCGTATTTCTTTTTCCTTATATTTTGGAAAAAGATAATTTCATTGTAATAGGTTGGCTCCAGAAATATTTTAACAATCTTTAATTGTATAAAAAATATCAAGTTTTTAAACATTTTTTTCATAATACCTCCTAATAGATGTCTTTATTTCTGTAGTAATTTTATTACCTTTTAGATTTATAATAATCTATAATCAATAGCCCTTTTAGTTCCTTTTCTTACAGTTTGTAAGGTCTAGTCAGCATCTTTAGCTTTTGCTATTAGCCCATCTACTCTTATTGCATTTTGATCTGTTACTAATCGTGAATGTTTTCTACCACGTCCAGAATATTTTTTCTGTACATACAATTTAGGCTTATTAATATTAATAATCAAATCGATTTGTTTATCAGCCATGAATTCTTCCCACTATTATTGAGTTCTTCGCAAAAAAGAAAGCCTTTTCCATATCCGGCATCCACACAAACAAAAGCATATTTTATTCCCTGTGCATCTGCGCAATCTAAAAATTATAATGCTATGGCATCTTTAATCCTTAACTGACGTTCTTCATGGGGAATCTTTGCTTCCTCGCAACGAGGTTTATCGGTTGCCATTTTTTCGGTCAAGCACAGCCTTAAGTGTATTTAAGCAGCTTTGTTACCGTTACACAAAGCTGCGAAAACACCTTTTTGGCAGTTATCAACTTTCTCTCTATTGCAGTTCCATTACCGAGCTGCTCCAGCAGACTTTTTACATTTTTCAAAACTCACTTTCATCAATGATCAAACTGGTATGTTCACTATCTCCCAATAGCTCATTAACATTCTCTGCAACACGATCCATTACAGCTTGTGCATCCCAAGTAGAATAGGTTATGAATTGTTGTAGTGTTTGGTGGTCGCTATCTGGAACAGATTTTGACATTTGTTCTATATTCTTGCGTTCAGGTTTCTGCATTAACTCGATATATAATGCTGTTGCAATACCTTGTCGGTCTTTGCGATACACATAATAAAGATCTGAAAAGTCTTTCACAAATAACTATTAACGGTCAACGAAGTTGATCATTTGTTTACAAAGCAATTGCGTGACATCAAAGGTTCTTTTATACTACATTTTCTTTCGCATATGGTAAATTAGTTTTATGCTTTTTAGTCTAACACAGTAGAATTCTTTCATTATTTTTTCGAACAATTAATTAGTTATTTCGTAATCTTTCTATAAATTATTCCATATTCTTAATTTTTTATAATAATAAATTCTATATATCATTGATAAATATTTACTAAATTTTAAGTACCTGATTGGATCAATTGGCTCCTCCTGTAATTTATGTGCACGGTAAATTAGATGGTTTTTCCAATCTTGTAAAGTCGTAACTCCATTATTTATTACTGATAATGGAGCCCATTTCCTAATATCTTCATCTGTTTTTAATAAAGATTCTTCTACTCTAGGGTCATCTAAATGTTTCTGATATATAAAAGGATAATACCATCCATTTATAAATCCTTTCAAACTTATATCTATACAATAACTTGTAAATGATTTATTTTTTTTTATTGGTCCTAATAAATCGATGCATTTTTTTTTCATTATATATCCACTTCCCCCTAACCAACAATTAACCATTAATCTATGGCCATTTGAAAATTGTTTTATTTTCCAAGCAGCAATTTCTTCCCTATAATCTTCTTTTAGAAAATGCCAACATCCAATAACTCCAAAATAAGGATTATCCAAGTGTGCATTCAACAAGGTCTTTATCCAATCCCGCGGAACTATACAATCATCATCTACTTTTCCTAAAAAATCACCTTTAGCATTACTCCACAACCAGTTAGTTGGTGTATTAAGTTTCTCATTTTTGGAGCTATGATGGAATCTATAGAAATTTTTATGTCCTTTGAATGAATCAACTACATCTAGCGTTTCTTTATAATTACCATTTTGCCATATCCATACCCTACTTTTTTCATCACAAGAATTTAACAATTTTTCTAATGTTATTTTTGTGTACTGTGGCCTCTTATGGGTTATCATTAAAATATCTACCCCATTTTCCATAAATTTATTCCCCACTTAATTATGTTAAATAGTTAACCTTTGTCGTTTGAACAAATTAAACAATAATGATAAGTTATCAAACAATGTTTTTATCTTTAAAAAGTAGCAAGCCATTAAATATGATACTAATCCTATTGCTAATTTAACTATAAACAAAAAGAATATGCTATTTATTTGAGTAAATTTTTGTATTAAGAAAATATTTAATGCGGCTAATAGGGTGCATAAAACAAATGGTAGTACATCTTTAATTTGCTTGTATAAGGTATACCCAATATACTTTTTAATAAATAAACTGCTCACAATAAAAAACAAATATGATATTAGTGCATTAAAGATAAGCATCATTTTAATACCATATTTATTTATTATTAGTATGGTTATTAATATTAACATATTTCTAATTAAATTAATCTTGAAGGCAACATCAGTTTTACCTTTTGCCATTAAAACATTATTTTTGAGATACTCTAATGGATAAAAAATACTGCCTATGCATAATATCTTAAAGTATATAATACTCGGTTTCCAAGCACTGCCAAAGACAATAATGAACAGTTCATCTGAAACCATCATTCCGATTATTAAAAAAGGGAATACAAAAAATGCGATATTATTTGATATATCTTTAATAGCAGAAACGATTCGTTCATTATCATTTTTTATTTTTGAAATAACAGGAAATATTACTCGCCCAAGAATCGCCCATATTGTATCAACAGGTAATTGCTGAGTTTGTTTTGCTCGTGTATAGATACCCAACATTGCAGGTGAATAATAGATACCAATCAATATTGTATATATATTTTGGAATATAAGTTTAAATAGTGAGTTTAAGAGTATCATTGATCCAAATTTAAACATACTACTCAGAGATGAAATACTAAATTTTAAAATAGGCCGCCATTCATAAGTTAACCACATCAATGTTGTATATGATATGGATCTTAATAAGGCTTGACCAACGAGTGACCAAACTCCAAACCCTAAGTAGGCCAATATTACTCCAAAAAGACCAGAAACTAATGTAGTTAAAACGCTAACCTTAGTTTGTTGCTTGAAATTTATACTTTTTGTTAAAAGTACTGTTTGTATAGTTCCGAATGAACCAATTAAAATATTAAAAGATAAATATCTTAAAACGAGCGCCAATTCTTGACAATGGTATATTTTTG
>Ga0123335_1001611_pt1 | contig 36178 bp, 15 predicted proteins | sample BiotimSIPDNA_2_FD_89707 | JGI IMG/M metagenome (GOLD analysis project Ga0123335, IMG submission 89707) | Anaerobic biogas reactor microbial communites from Washington, USA - Biogas_R2 time_0 SIP DNA | ecosystem: Engineered > Bioreactor > Anaerobic > Unclassified | place: Washington, USA... | reverse complement strand
TAATGCATTCTATATCAAACAGTAACGACAATCATTATTACATACTGCAAGCTAAAGCTTGAACTACATACGGCAAGCTAAAGCTTGAACTACATGCCCTGCATGCGAGGGACATACTGCAAGCTGAAGATTGAACTACATGCCCTGCATGCGAGGGACATACGGCAAGCTAAAGATTGAACTACATGCCCTGCATGCGAGGGACATACGGCAAGCTAAAGATTGAACTACGTACGGCAAGCTGAAGATTGAACTACATGCTCCTGCATGCGAGGGACATACGACAAGCTGAAGCTGAACTTCGTACGGCATGCTGCAGCCTGGCAATGAGCTACAAGCGCTCATTGCAAACTTTCCCACATTAACCATATTTTGGCATTATTTTCATGCGTAATTGGAAAAACATGTTTATTCGTTTGGTCTTTGTCGCAGTTGTCATTTGCCTGTCGTCCTCCTGCGGCGGATTGTCAGGCCAGAAAGCCTCGTTGCAGACGGTGCCGCCCTACCCGGCTGGAATTCGCCCTTTGCTGCTGACCATCTACCACCCCTACCCTGATTTCAGCAATCTGCCTTCCGGGGTGTCGCCTTTGCCCTCATACACTGGCTGGCCGGTGCATCGCATGGAACGCGACCTGGCACGTATGCGAGCCGTCGGTTTTGATGGAGTTTTGCTGGCCATTACCCCAAAAGATTTGGCCAATCCCACTACTGTCGAGGCTATTGGCCAATTTCTGGCGCTGGCAGCGGCACCGCCGCCAAACTCCCCTGCCCCAGCGGCTGCTCCTGCGCCAATTTTCAAAGTCGGCCTGCTGCTGGCGCCTTCAGAACCAGTGACACTGCGGGAGGAAAATGTCACCCGATACCTGGAAAGCAAGAACCTGCTCTCGTTTGCAGCTGTCTTAATGCTTGATGGAAAGCCATTTATAGGTTTTAGCGAAAAGGTCGTCCTGATGCCAGACCCATATTCTGCTTGCAGCTGTCGCCTGTTTGGGCAGGATTGGCCGGCAATGCCTTCCGGGCAAGATGCGGGTCAATCGACATTAGGGCCGGAAGGCGTTAAGTGGGTGCGCGTTGCCGAGCATGGCGGCGGCAGTCCTGTGGACTGGGATGAAAAAACGACCCCATGGCCGGTGTCGCGCCGTCGCGGCAACGCATTTGCGGAAGGTCTTCGCCAGGCTTTTGCTCTTCAGGCCAAGATCATCATCGTTTCTTCCTGGAACAACTACCGCAACGGCAGTTTCATGGAGCCGAACACTCTGGACCATGACGAGATGAGCAAAGTCATGCGCAACATGCTGGAACAGCATGGCTTATGACACTGAAAGCGAACTGCCTCGCTAAGACAGCCGCAAATTGAAGTCTTTCCTTAAATAAAATAAAAGAAGCCAGGAAATAAACGGGAAGCTTCATTCTGCGTTGGCGTCCTTATCAGATTCAGCTTTGGCTTGTTTCGCGGTTGATAAATCCAACCCCAAAAAAAATGTATCAGTGAATATGGATATCGGGATGTCCAGCGTGGCGAATACCACGGCCAGCACCCTTTCATCTATCCGTATTTTCCGATAGCCATGCCAGCCGTGGTAGAGTGATTCGGGGTCGCAATGAAAAGTTATGCGGCGCAGATCCGTGCGCAGCGCAGGGTATGGCGACTTTGGGGCGCTGCCCGACAGGCTCGTACGCTCATAAATCGTCGCACAGCCAGTCAGCAGCAAAGCGACCCAGGGCAATATGACGAGATATTTTTTCATGTCCTAGTTCCTGCTTTTTTCTTGAACTCTTGGCGGTCTAGTCCATTATCTTCAACCACATGCCAATCACCGTCCAAGGCTTCAGGCCAGCAGCCGCGTCACCAAAGCGGCATTTTCCTCGACCATGTTGTCGCAATCAAGCCGGTTCATGCCGACATTGATGACATCGCCGGGTTTGATGTTACGCAGGGCGTAATCAAAGCCCATGACCGGGTCGATGCGGCCGGCACCAAGGATTTTGTAGGCGATGCAGGGCTTGTCCAAGGCACGGATCAATGCCACCGCCTGCGCCATGTCGTCGAGCTGGAATCTTTCACCGCCCGCCTTGGAATGGACGCTGCCGCAGTTGAAGAATGGCACGGAATGGAAATCGACGATGTTCATGGTGTCGACCCATTCGTGAGCCTGAAGGTTGTGGGCGGCGACGCCGACTGGCACCCCTTTGGCTTTCGCATAGTTCACCCAGCCCCGGAGGGTGGAGCTGTCCTTTTCGGCGAACAACCGGTCAATCAAGCCGCCATGAAAAAACATGGCTTGGCAGCCGATAGCGGCCACCCGGTCGATGGCTTCTTCCATGCTCTCGTAGGTACGAAAGGAGACCTGCGCTATCCATTGCATCGGCCCGCCCATGGCCAGATAGCGCTGCGTCGTCTCAATGACGTGCGCAGTCTCATTGTTGGTGACAAAGGTGTTGATGCCGGCATTCCAGGCCCGATCCCAGGTTTCCAGAATCCGCTCCGGCGTATAGTAAGTGCGCATCGCGTCGTCCCGAGCCTTGTTCTGATGGCTAAAACCGCCAAACGGATTTGCTCCGATCAGCAAACGCGTCATCGTCAATCCGCAAAAATCGACTGTCGGCAACATCGTTCCTGCCCGCCTTTCCTGAATATCGTCACAACATTGCTTTCGCCTGCCTTTGCCGGCGCTTGCGCTCCTGTTCATGGAGTCAAACCTGCTTTGCTGCCACTACCATAACTCCGGTCGCGCTCTAAATCAAATTCATCATGCTGTACCCGTCTGCCTCTGTCAAACTAAATGTGTTTGGCAGCATTCCAGATAATGCGTTTATTTTCTCAAATTGAGCCAGGTGATTAAATATCCCAGGATAAACTTGAAAAACTAATTGATGGCGGTTAGAGTACTTTTTTGCGGGTTCATGCTGCTTCGTTGGGTTTGGAAGACACGTCTGGGTGGTGTGAGCCGGCTCGCTGTATCATAGCAACTGTTATTCGGTCAAGAACATAGTCCCTAATGGGATGGTTGTGAAATACATAGATGTCAATTCAATGGTCGGGCGGCGTGGCCTGAAGCACCCCCGCGAAATCTGGAGCACGGACGATGTTCTCCAGAGCATGGACCGGGCGCATATCGACGCTGCAGTAGTAGCCAGCGCCTGGTCGCGGGATTACTCGCCCAACTACGGCAATGAACGCCTGTTGGCGGAATTGTCCCGGAGTGAGCGGCTGTACGGCAGCTATACGGTCGTGCCGAATGTAATTTCCGATTCGCCGACCGCCGAGCAGATGACCGACTTCATGCGTCGACACCGTCTGGTCGCTGCTCGGATGTTCCCGCGCAGTCACTTCTTCGCGCCAGACGATCGCACGATGGGCAGTTATTATGCGGCGCTGGCCGCTGCCGGATACCCGCTAATAGTTGAAGCTTCCGAGCTGGACTTCCGGGAACTGCAACAGATTCTCACGGCACATCCTGACCTGAATGTCATCTACTTGGGTGTGTATTGGCACTTGACGCGCCTGTTAGTACCGTTGCTGGACGGGTTTCCGCGCCTCCATATTGACTTTTCACTGATGCAGGCCAATGCGATTGTTGAACGCCTGGTAAAGCGCCTGGGAGCTAAACAGCTGCTGTACGGCAGCGGACTGCCGAGGATGAGTCCAGGAGCGGCGCGTGCTTTTATCGACTATGCAGATATTTCCGCTGAGGACAAGGCGCTGCTCGCGCACGGAAACGCGGAACGGCTATTCAGGATCAACCCGCCGACGCAGAACTTCCGGCCAGCAGACGAATTGGTGCAGACGGCGCTGCGCGGTGAACCGCTGCCGCTGCCGGTTTTCGATTCGCATACGCACATATTGGGTGATCCTTACGAAGCTGGCGGTCAGGCGCCGATGCTGGAAGGCGACCTGGAGCATATAAGCCGCTTGTATGCCAGAATGGGCGTGACAAAATACTGCGTGGCACCCTGGCTGGGAATCTGGACGGATAAGCCGGCTGGCAATCAAGCGGTGATCGAGATGACGCGGCAACAACCAGAGGCCGTATACGGCCTGATAATGGTGGACCCAGCCTACAGCGAAGATGATGTCCGCGCTCAGGCAGAGCTTTTCCACCTGAAATATCGCATTCCCGGCATGAAGACGCTTTTCGCCCGTTCAAAAATCCGCTATACTGACCCGGCCTTCGCGCCTTGGTGGGAGATCGGCAACGCCAACAAGCTCTTCGCCCTGATGGACCCGGGCGCCTATCCGCAGTTTTTGGGGGATATGGCGGAACTCGCGGAGAACTATCCGGATATCGCCTTTTTCCTGGACCATGCAGGCCGGGATTGGGATGCGGCGGAGAGCAATGTTGCGCTGGCAAAACGCCATCCAAACCTCTACCTGCAACATACTTACACAAGCAATACCGAAGGCGTAATTGAATACTTTGTGGAATCGGGCATGGAGGATCGCCTGCTCTACGGAACAGACTCGCCGATGCGCGACCCGCGTCCGCAGTTGGGCTGGATTGTTTATGCCAATATATCGGAAGCCGCAAAGCGCAAGATATTGAGCGGTAATATGCATAGGTTGCTGCGGCGGGCCTTTGACGGCGGGCCATATAATCAGGTGTTTTGAGGTTGTGTTTGCCCGACAGGTGGCAAGGGAGGAATCGATGATGGGCGAATTGAGCCAAAAAAGCCGGACAGCGGCGCCATTATCCAAGTTCCGGCCTGGCATTGGCAGGCTTATGGTGTTGACCACAGCCTGGGTCATCCTCATGCAAGCGGTGGCGGTTGGAAAGGAAAGGACATCAATGATGAGTGAATCAAGCGAAAAAAAGCCGGACAGCGGCACTGTTGTCCAAGTTCCGGCCTGGCATTATCAAACTTACGACGTTGACCCCAGCCTGCCCTATCCTCGTGCAAGCTGCGGCGGCTGGAAAAAAGACCTGATTCCAATTGCGCCGGCCCATACAGCAGTGGTTGTGATGCACGCCTGGGACTGTGGAGACAAAGATGGCGACGGCGCCGTGTACTATAAATTGGTCGACTACGTGCCCCGCAGCGATGTGATAATCAGAGACAGGTATCCCGGCTTTATGAGCAAATTGCGCACGGCCGGCTTTAACGTCATTCATATCGGCGCAGGCTACGAACGTAGTATCGACAAACTCCCTGGCTATGCTCGGGTGCGGGCGCTGTGCCCGAAGGAACAGGTTTTGGAGGCCATCCAGCCAGACCCAGTGCTGTTGCAATTGCGTCAACTGCATTACGATCGGGTGCTTTATGGCAAACACCTTGACGAGCTGCGCCGGACGCAGGAAATACGCATCCGCGACTTTGGCGTGATGCCAGAACCGGATGAGGATGTCGCCTGCACGAGTGAACAGCTGTTTGCCTGGTGCCGCAAGCATGAGATCAACCACCTGATCTACACCGGCTTTGCCGTCAACGCCTGCCTGGTCAGCTCGCCCTGCGGACGCATCGACATGACTCGCCGGGGGATTATGTGCTCGCTGATCCGCGACCTGACGTCGGCGCTGGAAAGCAAGGAGTCATGCACTACCGAGGCGTTCAAAGAACAAGGCGTGTGGGCCTTCTCAATCTGGGGCGGATTCGTCTTTGAGCAGGCTGATATTGAAAAATACTTGTTCGGCCAAAATTAATTCCTATCCATACAAAACTTCGCTCATTGCCAAAGATTCTGATGGAGAAAAAAACATCCTTCAACGGGTTACAGAAACTTGACTTTGTCATCAAGCAGCTCAGTTGGCTGACGACAGCGTCGCTGCTGGCGGCGGTGATAGCGAGAAAAGGCTTTGGCGCGTCACTCTGGCCGCCTTGGTTCGATGCCTGGGTCCTACCGGTGCTGGTCGCCGCCGCAGTCGGCTATCTGACCAACTACATTGCTATCTGGCTTCTTTTCAAGCCCTACGGCAAGCATTTCGGCTTTGTCCAAGGCGTCATCCCGCGTGAAAAAGCCAAACTGGCCGTAAAACTCGGCGAGGTCATTTCCGAAAGCCTGCTGCCGCCGCCAGAGCTGGCCAACCAACTCGGCGCCGTCGTCAAAGACTATCTGCAAAATCCGTCTTTGCTCGAAGATATCCGGCAAAAAGTCAACCTCTACCTGAAAAAGCATCAATCAGCGATTGCGGCTTTTCTCTTCCCCTATCTTGAGCAAGCGATCCGCGCCGCTGTGCAGCGCAACTTCACCTCTGAGAATCTCTATGCGCTGTTCGACAACGTCGTCATAAAATGGCTGGACGTGGAAAAGAACCGCCAGATGGCAGCGACGGTGATCATCCGGGAAATCAAGCTCAAGGCCCCTCAGCTGACTGCCGTCATCAAACGGCAATTCCGTGACGCCGCGGAAACGTACATCAAAGAGGAATTTCCGCACCTGTGCAGCTGGCTGCCGGTTGACGACTTCGTGGCCAAACTGATTGATCACCTGAACTGGGAGCAGATTCAACGCCAGCTCGAAGACCGGCTGAGCGACGATGAGACCCAGGAAGCCATCTGCGAACAACTGGTCGAACTGGCGCTCAAAATTCGCGACTACTTGCAAAGCCAGGCGGCTTCCGGGAAACTGCAAGAACTGCTCGCCAAACACCAAGACAAGGCCGAAAAGCTTCTACGCAGTGCCATTGAGGAAAACCTCCCTGCCCTGGTTGATCAATGGCTTCGGCGAGACCAGGTCTGGGAAGTCATCATCAACCATCTCATGCCTCTGGCCCAGGCGTTCATCCTCGAACGCTTGCAAAACGACAAAAACGCCATTATTCGCCAGCTTGACCTGCCTGGAAAAATTGAGAAATCGGTCATGGCAATGGACATGCATCAAGTCCACAGCACCATCAACAGCGTCTCCGGGCGTCACCTGGTAGCGATCCAGCTGCTCGGATACCTTCTCGGGGCCGTCGCCGGATTCCTGATGATTTTTGCGAATTGACAAGGAGGCAAGGGTTTTCGCGTATAAAAATGGGGGGGGAACCAGCGACAGCGGGGGAAACCGTTTATGCCGTGAATGCCCTTGCCGGAAGGGCATTTCAAAGTACGGTGGAGACCTCCGACTGCTTCTTGAAGCCCCTCTACACCACGGTAGAGAGTGAAACTTTATCTTTTTCCCAAACACCCGAAGAACCACAAAACTTCGCACATTACCTAATTTTTCCCTTATGCTTCGGTGATGATTTTTTCCGTGATTAGGGCATGAAAATGCGCCGACAATTGTTTGGGAACAATGCCTCCATTCAGAAGGATACCGATTTCCATGTTATCGTTCATTGCTTTGTCAGTAAGATTGGCGCTGGTTATCATGGCTGTCTCACCGTCCGCGACGGCACATTTGGCATGGACTGCTGCTGGAACCTTTGCATTGGGCTGTTTCCAGATATGAAAGTGGGCGGCAGGAAGTCTGCTCTTGAGCGTTGCAATGGAATCAACGGAGACCTTGCCTCCAGCTTCCAGAGATTGTTCAAGAAGAAAATTCATGGTGACATTTCGCTCCTGGGCATCCTGCAAGGCATCCATCACATTTGGTATCGCATATACCACATAACTAACGATGAACAAATCCTTTTTCGCGGCTCTGATGACCTGAAGCAGAGCTTCTTCCGTCTGGCGCACAGGGACAGAAGCGGTCGCAGGCCCAGTCCAGAGCAGCTCCTGCTGGCCGTAGCGTCCCGTTTGTCTGGCAACTGCCTGGGCTGCAAGCAGGGACGAAGACAGTTCGGCGCCACCGATAGAGGTGTCATTCTGTAGAATCTCCAGCAATTTAGCGAATAGTTTCCTATTGCAGTTAGGGCCGCAATTGTCCATAATCGCATCTGCCAAGTCTTCGCCATCAAGGCCAATGACGGCCTTGGCCAGCGCCGTGATTCGGTTAGGCGAGAGTTCCAGGGCTATCTGGGCGACGATGTCATAGAATTCCTTCGTCATGACAGGCCCTCCCGTTCAGTGAAAAATGCGGTGTCCTTGCACTCGAAGGTCGGCACGACCAACGCCCGATCCAAGTAGCGGTTTCCTGCCTCACAGGAGGTCTCCGCGAGAAATGCGCAGGCATGGCAGGCCGCCCCATGCAATGTTCTGTCCTCATTGGGCTTGTGCATTGAGCACAAAGGGTCAGAAGAGCAAATTCCAGCCCGATGCAATGCTTGGTCAAGGATATGCTCCAGCGAATCTGCTTTGCCGAGTTCCACGAGTCCTCCAAGAGTCCCGTCAGAATCAGGGGCAGCAGTGTACAGCAGGATGCCGGCCATGGGGGTGTTGCCATGGCTGGCATAAACCCGCTCCTGGATGCTGGCTGCATTGTATCCGCATTCCAAGGCGAACTCGCGAATAATCAGATGGGCAAGGGTATGGAGCATATAGTACCGCGCGCCTAGATAGCCTGCGTCAGGCTTCTGATGATGGGCAATGCGCCACCCCTTGTAACCTTCATTAAGTGTAGCGTTGCGCTGCTTAACTGTTTCCTGCTGTTCCCACGCCTGAATCTTTTCCTCATTGAAACGGATGAATATGCCTTCGCCATGGACCTCGCAGGCGGGAACCCATTCCAACTGATGCTTTGAGAGCGGGGCTATGGAGACCTCTTCGCCTTCCTCTGCAAGCTCAACCGAGGATTCAATGCGCGTATAGCCAATGAGCGCATTGACTTTGCGCAATCTGTCCAGAAGCAGCACACCATCAATCATATCATTGTATTTCTGCGGGACAGGCGTCTTTGTAGAATGGAAGTTGGGCCAATCAGTAGGCGGGTTCGGCTGGCAGAGCACCTCCCATTCTGGTATTTTCAAATCAATCTCCTTGACGGAAGTTGCTGCGGAAGCATCACCTTTTCTGTGTTCCTCTATTGCCTGCCAGATGACTTCAGGAGTCCACTTGTCCAAACCAGGTATGGAATGAGTTGCTTTCAAGGTTCGCAGCATGATTTGCAGCACTTCCAATGATATTGCCTCCTGAAAGACATTCCAATGGTCGGAAATCAATTGCCGTAGTTCATTGCGTTCGGTGGGGATAGCCAAGACCGACATGGTCACCGGAAACCACCCATTAGTGGCGCCCAACAGGATGGTTCGTAATTTCTCATCGCACCCTTTTTTTTCATTGTTTAGATGAGGGTGATAACCTCGGCATGCTGGGAGATTCTTCTGCCCCTCCACGCCAAAGGCGAATGCCATGGAACGAGATGCCCCGCAGGAGCATTTCACCCACAGGTTTTCAGTCTGCAAAGAGGCCTTGTCCTCGTAGAAAGACAACGAACCTTTGCAATCGGAAGGCCCGCCGTGAACGAACCACCGCCAAGGAAAGTCATCCAGATGTCCGTGTGGACATGCGACCAGAAAACGTGAAGGCACGGCCTGCGCTCTGCCAGTCTTTGCCTTGGGGCAGTTGTCATGGTAGAAATGCGTCCGTTCTGGATGATAGGCGTTGTGCTGCAATTGAAAGATATTGCCGTCGTATTGACCGAGATGGCCGCAATTGACGCAACGCAGCCATAACGGGAAGGGGCGGACGGGAATGCCTTTCAGTCTCTCGGGCGTATATGGGTTCTTGCTGTCGTTGTCTGCCAGCGGCGGCATCAGTAATTCGGTCACGTTTGCATGCAAGACATTGCGCACGGCGTTCAGCAGACGATTTTCAAAGATTGGCGTGCAAAGGTCCTTGCGCCAGAACTCCAGCCCCATGGTCACCACGGAAAGGTTCGGCAGATCAATCAAAGCGCCAGGGCCATACGTCCAAAGCAATTGGCTGGGTCGTATCTGCCCCACCTGGTGTTTCTTGTTTCCTCTGCTCATTGTTTACCACCTTGTCCATTGGCGGACTTCTGGAAGTCCCAGGCTTCATCGTCCAACGAGGGATTGATCTCCAGCACCAGATTCACCCCAGCCTCGACTTCGCGCATGGAGAAGGGGACTGTAAAGTCATCCCAAAGCTCTTTGCCAGGCTCGTTCAGAAGATTGACGACATTTCCCTGTCCCCTCTTCTTTTCATAGCCCAATCGGCGTCCAGGGACTTTATTTTCCTTAGCCCATTTGTCAAGCCTGCTGGCGGCCATATTTTCTGTTGCCGTTTTGACGTCTTGTTTGTCCTCAACAGACCATGCCCGTTCCGCTAGGACTCCCTTGACATGGATTGCCTGCTGGCAGGTGGGAGCTGTCATAGCCTGGGCGCCCTCATTCGGAGCAAACGCTACATTTCCCATCCGCAGAAGGCTGACCATTGTCCCCGTCATCCCCCGATCCAGTGCACGGGCGGCAAATGGGGTGACTGACTGCGCTTCCACGTGTTTGTAGAAGGTGGAGTGGTAATGTTCAAACGTTTCATAATGAGAGAAGTCACGTGGGCGCGACCAGGCCAGGACCGTGTACACAAGGCCTGGGAAGGCTCGCCCTACACGGCTGGTTGCTTGAATATACTCCGCTGTGTTCTTCGGCTGGCCGTTGACAACCATCAAGCCGAGACGGTTCACATCAACACCGACGGAAAGCATGCTGCTTGCAAGAACCACATCCATCCCTTTCGGCTCGTCTTTCTGCCAGTTCTTTTTAAAGCGAATTTCCAGATGGTCAAGTTTCTTGGGAATGTCCTTGCTGTTGATCCGCGAAGTCAGTTCGTCAACATTCCGCACCTTGCGCTGGGCAAGTCCAGGACGCGGGAGATTCCTGTCCAGCGCGACCCGATAGGAGCGGGTTTGCACATCGTCTTCCGCCAGACGGCGCATGCCTCCAAGTTCCCGCAGGGAATTGAAGTATCCTATCAGCGTCATATACGGGTCAGCCAGTAGTCCGAAATGCTCAAAGAGCGCTTGCGCCCCGGTCAATAGTGCCACGTAGGTACGAATCAGCACTGCGGGTCGGGATGCCCCAGGAGCGCAAATGCCTATATAGCGGCGGCCAGGGCTTTGCGAAGTCGGGCGCTGCACGGAGAAGAAATTATCCTCAATGTCCAGTCCATGCGGTGGGAAGATGCTAACCTCCCGCAGGAACACATTGAGTATTTGCTGGTCAGCCTTTCTGACGGTTGCGGTTGAAGCAATGACCTTAGGGCGCACTTTTTGTCCTTTGTACTCCCAACTGCACAGTTCGTCAATGGCGGTTTCATAGAGGCCGACCATCGTCCCCAGTGGTCCGCTGATAAGGTGAAATTCATCTTGGATAATGAGGTCTGGTGGCCGAATTGCCAGGATTGCCTTTTTCTTAACGGCAGGAAGTCGCCCCTTCTGGCGGTGAGCGCCAGTGCAAGAGCCAGGCCACATCAGTCCGCAACGCGGGCATTCCTCTGACACTTTCCCAAACAAGGTGCGGATTTCACCTTTCCATGCCATCATGGCAAATTTGTCCACCGTGGAAATCAGCATGGTCGGTGGACGATGATAGATTTCCTCATCTACAACCAGGATGGGGAGGCCATTCGGCGAATGTTTCTTGCTGAACGGGCATTGGTGAAGTTTGTCTCCGCAGAAGATGCTGGTACGCCCCGTGTCGGTATCCACCTCAATGTTTTTGCCAGGGTCGATTGCCTCGCCGCACCAGGGGCAAGTAGTCAATTGGGCTGGGGTGGAGGCCGAGCCAAAGAGGTTGTCCCGTTCGTTCTCCACCGTTCGGTTGCTTTGCTCTGTAGAATTGGGCGTTACTTGCTTGCCTACCCACAGGCCGAGAGTAAAGGGCTCTTCGCCCCAAAGCTTCGGCGCTTTCCGGCGTTGCAGCTCCATGGCGCAGAGCAGCGCCGAGGCGCGCTGGAACTGCTGGATTGTCAGCAGGCGGAGCGTATAGCGCATGATGACTGTGAGACCCCGGCTGCTGTCCAGGCCGCCTGGGTTCTTTTGTAAACGACGGATGGCCATGGCAAAGGCCGCTACGCCCAAATATGCTTCAGTTTTGCCGCCGCCAGTGGGAAACCAAAGCAGGTCAGCGATGGCTTTCAACGGCTCGGTGCGGTCATTATGTGCGGGATTGGCCAGGGATGGCACAGACAGCAGGATGAACGCCAACTGGAAGGGACGCCAACTGTGATTCTTCGGGATGTCGATTTCGCCTTTGGTGGGATTCTCGCCCCTGCGCCTGGCCAGGGAGTAGATGGTATGGACACGCTGGTCCGCCATGACACTGTTAGCAAAGCGAAATGCCGCCAGTGCCTCCGCATTGTCTTGGAGCGTCTGAATCCCCTCGCGCAGTCGCACCAATATCTTTCTGCATTGTTTCAGGGTGTCCTTGACCGGGGTGGAATATCTGGCGAACCCGGGCAATTGAGACCGTTCATTTTGTTCGTCAATCCAAGCCTCGTAGTCATCCGTCAGGATGGACAGCCCGACAGTCAGTTCTTCTTTCGGCAATTCAGCCAGCCGCCGCATGTTCAGCCAGCCTTCGGTCAGCAGTTTCCGCATTGAGGCGCGGTCGTCAGCGTCCCCGCCAGGTGTTTCGGTGACTGGCACTTCGTATTGGGGCATAACAACTGTCTGAATGGCTGTGGCATGTTCGGGATTTTCCAATGACACATCCGCATGGACAGAGATGCCATGCCCGACGGCAAACTCGACCTTGTTCCGATACATCATTTCCAGACTCTGAAGCTCCCTGTCATCCTCTTTGCTGGAGAGGAGGGGGCGCCTGCGAAACACCGCCCCTGCTGGTGAGGTGACCTTCAACTCCGGCTGGAAAATCCAGGCGGCATCCTGATTGACATTTGGCTTGGTCTGCTCGTTGATCAGAAACAAAGTCACCAGACGTGTATTGTCAGGAAGCATTTTGGAAACATTGCCCTGTACCAGAACCAGCGGACAATTCTCATCCACAACAAAGGGCGCGATGCGCCCTTCCTTCAGATGCAATGCCTTCACTCCGCCTGCCGGATTCCGCTTCCAACAGCGCATTGGCTTTCCAGACGCATCCACGGCGCTTTCACTGCCAGTGCGTTCATAGCACCCCCAGGTGGCCGATAATTCTATTGCAGGCAACGAACCGTCAATGCAGAAGGTGAAACCCAGGGAAGAGGGAGTCAGGGACTGGTTGTATTTCACGTCCAGCAATTGCTCATCCTGCTCGTCATCCATATCCGACACCGCCAAATCCGCTAGATTCCGATGGTCTTCATTGGCTGCAAGGATGGTTGGCTCTGCATTGTCTTCCGATGCGGTGAAGGGCATGGTCTCACCCTGTTCATCGGCAGGAATCTTCGGGGACAGTTTGCCGACCAAGTAGCGATCCCGCACGCTCATGCCGACAATTTCCTCGCGCTCGCCCAAAGCAGGGCCAAGAAGGTCATCGCTCATGGCAAGCTGAAGCAAATCCCGCACATAAGCCTGGTTCTTTACGTCCTTACAGTCCAGTTCCGGGAGTTCTTCGAATACAGGCAGGTTGTTGAGTTGCAAGGCGTGAGCGAATTTGTCCAGCTCCAAAGGCAGGAAAATAGGCGACTCGCCTGCAATTATATCGCCTGCCAACGGCAACGTTACGGCTATCCGCTCCAAAGGCAGCAGTTCGGTAAAGTCAACAATCCGATCAAAATAAAAGCGCAAGCCACCAGGGATATGCCTAACGAGATAAATGCGACGAATGCCAACAGCTTGGCCATCTTTGACGAGCAGTAAGCCATCGCCTGCCTCAGGGAGAATCTTGTGCTCGCTCTCACCATGCAATAGCAGGTCACAAGTATAGCGACCGCATTCAGAAAACCACAGCCAGGCTCGAACTGCTCGCTTGTTGTCCATTCGCTATTTCTCCAACACTTTCCATTGATCTGCTTTATCGGACTCAAAGACCCTTCAGGTACATCCAATGCCAAACATTTTCCATTCTGTGTTCAAGTTTCCTCCTGTTTTCTCTTACTAAAATGTTGTTAAATAAGGACAGTTTGAAACAATAGCGTTCTTAAGATTTATCAAAACCATATTTTTTTTCACGCTTTGAGAAAGCCTCCGCTCCACCTTCAAGAATTTCACATACATGTTCCCTAATTCCTTGTGAAGCAAGAATAATTTCTTCATGCGGATTTTTAGGCATTGTATTTTCCAATGCAGCTGAAATATATTGAAATTTCTTCTCATCACTGTTTTTTGCCTTAGGGTCATGTTGATTTGCTACAATTATCTGCTCAGCATCTGTTCCGATTACAACATTTGAGTTGTGTGTAACCAAAATGATTTGACGTTCTTTTTTCTTCTGCATTAAATATTGGACTAGATCAGAATAAATAGCTCTATTATCAAGGCTGTCTTCTGGTTGATCAATTAAAATTGGACAAGTTTTTTTGCTGTAATCCAAGAGTAAACGCAAAATGATGTACGCTCTTTTCCCAGGTGACATGTCCTCAAATGTATCACCCTGATAAGTGATATCATAACTATATGAATACCAATTTTTGACAATAAAATTCTGAAGAACGTCTTCTGGATTGTTTCCACTTAAACATTCCAAATTGTTATTGCAAACTTTTGATATAAGTTCCTCAATCGTCTGTTTTGGGTTTTGCTTATAGTTTTCAGCAAAACTTTCAACATAGCTTTTTCTAACATTCCCATATTTATTTAGTTTTGAGGACATATAATTTGAAATTTCTTCTGATTGGAGACTTATGGATACATTGATGCATATTTCCTCGCCTATATTAAAGTTTTGAGCAATTAGGTTTTCTTTGTATCGCAAATGCAGGGTAATAATATCCTGCATGCACGCATTGATATTATCTTTATATTGTCTTTGGCGTTTCTCCCATTGAATAAAGGTATCTAATTTTTGTTCTTCTCCCTTAATCCGCTCATTTAATTCACAGTATCTTGCATTTTCAGAAAATGCATTAATTCCCTTTAAGTACAGTTCGGATTGTCCGACTTGAGAAATGGTGTTTTCATTTTGAGTCATTAAAGATTGCAGAACCTCTATTTTTTCATTCAAAAAATTCAGAAAGTCATTGCGAATATGAGAGCATTTTTCATTAATCTGGTCTTTAATTTCGCTACCTTTATTTGAGCTTAGTTGTGAAAACTTTTTTATAAAAGGAGAAGAAATAATATCTTCATTTCTCATATTCTCTAACAAGGAGATGTCATTGCCAATATAATTTATCTCTTCTTTCAATCCTTTTATTTTTAAGTCTAACTTGTTGAATTGTGCTTGCTCTTCTTCGGTGAGTGACATGCCATTTTTTAGAATAGCCTCCAGGTCTTCCCTGATTTTTGCAATCTCTGTTTCAATACCATTTCGGTCGCCAAGAGGCTTAGCATCCTCTTTTTCTTGTTTTATGAGATTAAATAATTCATTGCATTTTGAGACAAGTTCAGAGTTATTATTACTTTCAAATTTAGAAAAAACTTCTCTTGCCTTCTTAAAATCCATATTCTCCATAAGGATTTTATCAATCAAATTATTAGATTTTTTGGAATCCCTAGCTATTTCATGCATATATTCCTGGCGGAAATAGTCGATGTCCCTCTCGCTTTCAGAACTGTTGTCTTGCCAGATTATTTTCATTTCCTGGCAAATTTTTTCGAAATATTGTTGCTTATTATTATCGCCCTCAATATTTTTAGGGTTAACTTTTCGTGCAATTCCTTCAAGAAGCGTTGATTTCCCTGATGAACGCCCCCCAATAATAGTGACAAGATTGGGGTTCATTAAAATTTTTTGAGAGACAAAATTTTCCCCTGACAGGATAACTTTGTCAATTACTTCATAGCCTCTCTTCCCTTCAGGATGGAATTCCTGAATGCGAACACGCTCCTCCGGTTCATAGATAATTTGCTTCAGTCCCTCAAATGTTGGGTCAGCCTTTATCCAAGTATAACGATTACTTTCGAAAACATTAATTTTTGAGAGTTTATGGGCATCCGAACCTCTAATGCAAGGTTTAATGCTTCCATAATCCCTTCTTACTTCATCAGCTGAACAATTTATATTTTTCCCCAAAAAGAATTCTACATCATTTGGATTTGCCGAAAAGACCATGTCGGCCATTTTATAGATTTCACAACGTGTGGCACGTAAGCTGGAATCTTGTATGCCGCTATTTCCGTCATTACTACTATTCGAAACAGCTACAAGAAAATGTCCCTGCAAAATTTTGCTTTGATTCAAAACTTTGCGTATCTCCGTATATGGTATATTTATTTGGTCAATTCCTGCTTTTCGTGCGGCTGTATCATCCTGTTCACAATCTGGCTTAATAGCTCTCCCTAGAGTTATTAAATCGTTGTTAAGAAGGCTGTATTGATGACCATCATAAGAAAATTGTAATTGCTGAAAAAATTCACGTTCAATAATTGAAACATCAAGGTTGGGATCAAAAATGACATGTAGATTTATGGGGGTATTTTTATTAGTAACTGGGGTAATGCGCAATTCTACATTTGGAAGTAAAGACTTACCCGACAGTCTTCCAGCATTTTGAAAAGAAACTGCTTTCTTGTAGTTTTCAATAGAAAAATAATCAGTTATCCCAAAAACGGCAATATTTTTCCGTTCATTTTCTGGGACGTCTTTCTCTTCAAGGGCATCAAGAAAACCGCCCCAGCTAGGATCATTGGGATAATTATCGTTTTTTGCTGTACCTGGAGTATGGATGTGCAAATCCCATTTACGCCATTCTGAACCGCGTGGATATGGTGTAGTGCTCATAGATATTCTCCTTGAATTTAGTATTTCTGTTCCTCTTCCCAGCGTTCTCTGTTCAGAGCCGATAGGCGTTTCAGGACTTCAATGCGTGCTTCTTCGCTGATGGTGTAGCGGATATTGTCGTTTTCTGGAAGATAACTGACTGCATGGAAGCCATGCTCAAGGTCAATGTCCTGCCAGCCGTAGGCGTCGCGAATCGCGAGGTCGATTTTACATTGAAGACAACGAAGTTCTATCAGATAGTCATCGTGATTATTCTGATTGTGGAAGGTTCTATAGAAGTCTGTCAAACCAATTTGTTCGGTTTCCATCATGTTGCTACGCATTGCATGTAATTGTTCTGCCATTGCAATAAAAGCCGGTCTCGCATCATTCTGAATGATTGGAAATGGAAAAGTTTCGTAGGCATCAGTGGGACTATATCTCAAATCACTTTTCAGTTTTGAAGCCTGCTGCCATGCAAATACGGTGTGGAAAGCAGATTGAAGAATTGCCCACTTACCTATATCAGCTGTGGCGATAATTACCGTTGCATCTGCAAAGACAATATCACGTTTACAACGGGCAAAAGCAAGAGTTTTACTAACACGTGTTACGACAATAACCTCATTACCTTCAAAGGCATCCTTCTCCCATCCTTTTGGATGTTGTGCAAAGGCGTCACCTCGACCAATGGCGTGATAGAGTTCGGGACGTGGACGCAAAAAAAGCCACCATTTTTTAGCCGCAAGTGCATCATTTTTCCTTTCTCTCTCCGGCTTGACCTTTTCTTCGACGATGGCGAGGAGTTCAGGAAAGTCAGCAGCGACGCGGTTGGGATAGTCTGCGGGAACATGTCCAGAACTCAAATACGCTTTTTTCTGCTTGTCGTTGGCGTGTTCCCATGAGCCTTCGGCATCGCGGTCAAGGGGCCAGTCAAAGAAATTAATGACCCAGCGGGAGGCTTTCTGTTCTGGAGATGAATTCAGGTCTTCGCCATTGAGATAGGGGAACAACACCTCGGCATTCTTTGGGTTCTTGGCTATATGTGCCTGTGTTTCCTCTTCGGACATCGTGAAGCCAAGTCCTAGAACGATAGAACCTTGGAACGACTGGTTGGCATTTGCTTTAAGGACTTTTGGCGACCATTCCTCTTGCTGCGAGAGGAATGGGGAAATGACAGCGACTGGTTGGTCATTGATGCAGAGTATTCCGTGCCAATGTCCATTGTATGCGGCTGACGCCGGTGCATGTACATGGCCGATGATTCTATTTTTGTAGAAGAAAACAAGCGAAATGACTACGGCTGCTTTGCCTGGCCAGGGCATATTGGGATTGGCGGCAATAATGCTGCCGCCTTGTTTGACCATGCGCTCCAAGCCAACCTGGCGCGTATCGCCCTCGGCGATGGTGTTGCAGGCGATTAGGCCAAACAAACCGCCGCCATTCAGCAGTGAGAAGGCGCGCAAATAGAAATAGGCGCAAAGATCAGCCGAACCTCGTGTGCCATCCGCAATGAAATTGACCAGATAGTTTCGGTAGGCCGTCCCCAAAGTCCCGGTCAGATGCTGTCCTCCGCTGAAGGGGGGATTACCCACAATGGCATCAAAGCCGCCTTGTTCAAAGACTTCGGGGAATTCCAGCGCCCAATGGAAGGGCTGGCGTGGCGGCTTGCCTTCTGGCAAATCAAGATTCAATTTGGCGGCAGCCTCGTTGCGCCAACGGGAAACTTTCGCTTCTTCGTCATTCAGGATGTTATTGGCGTAGGAGGATATGCCTTCCAGTTTATCGACTAGCTTTTGCTTATCCTTCGGCTTACCTATATCCCCAGAAAAGACGAACAGTTCGCCAGTGAACAAATCCGCCAGGAGCTTTAGGCGATTAAGTTTTTGCCTGACTTCCTCGTTCTTTGCCTCCATGCTGTGGACATCCGTGATGTCGCGAATGACTGTGGCAGCGATTTCCTTGCGTTCACTAATGATGTCGCTGACGGCCTCGGAAAATTGCTTGCCATGATAGAAGAAGAATCCAACTTTTCCCGGCTCAAGCGAAAACTTCCGCAGTTGTTCGATGTCCGTGACGCCCAGCAAACTGTCGCCGCTCTTGTAGTTATGGTCAAGGAAGGCAAATGGCCGCCCCTTGGAGATGGTGACCAGCCATAGGGAGAGTTTGGCCAGTTCCACTGCCAGCGGGTTGATATCCACGCCGTAGAGGCATTTCTCCGCAATCAACTGACGCGCCTCGTTGAGGCGTTCCTCTGGAATAGAGGTCATCGGCTCGGCATCAGCGGTGTCGTGGATTTCGCCCGTCGAGGTGATGAACTTGCCTTGGTTTTCGGCTAGGTTCCAAGCCTCGCAGAGGCGTTCAGACAGATAGCGACAACTCTGCACCAGAAATGCGCCAGACCCCATGGCAGGATCACAGACCTTCAATGCCAGCAGCTCCGCTGGGGATTTCAGCGTCCATTTTTCGCGTGGAAGGCCATCCGATGGACCGACATAGACCAGCGGCTCCAGTGTGCGCTCCACCATCTTCACGGTCAACGTCTTGGGAGTGTAGTGCGTTCCCGTCTCGCGGCGGTCTTGCCCCGAGGTGACCATGAAGGAGTCCTTGGGATAGATAAGCGGCATTTCCCAGGCATCCAGCCGCATTAAGTTGGCAAAAGGCTTGATGCGCTCCAGCAGGGCCGTGTCGCCGCCGCAGGCGGTGGTCAGTTTCATCATCAGCTCAGGGTTGACCGGCTTGTTGCAGCGGTTTTTGAAGAAGGCGATGTCCGTCCGCTTGGTCAGTTCCTTCAGGCGGGCATACAGTTTGTCTTCATCGAAGAGCGCCAGGGATTCCAATTCAGGCAAAGTGATGTTGGGAAGAGGAAAGTCCTTTGTCCCTATCAGACCAAGGGTGATTTCGGGTGTTTTGCGTGCTGTATATTCCAGCAGGCCCTCATAGATATGGCCAATGGATTCCACATCCAGCGAACGGTAGGACAGGCGCAGCGCACCGCCTGCCTGTTCCAGAATTTGCAGGGAGTTCAGCAGAAGCAGAACGGTGCGGTTGTCAATGGGCAATGCTGGAGGATTGGTGCTCTGCCAGGTCGTGCCCTTCGTTCGTCCTTCCAGGAAGGGATATTTGTCAGGATTGAAAATAGAGCCGCCCAGGGCGGGCAAACGCAAAGCGGGATGCTCAATGCCTGCATAGATGGCACGGAAGAGCGCCAGCAGCCGTGCCCAGGCATCGTAACGCCGCTCCAGAATCTCCTCGCCGTGTTGGTCAGCCTCTTCCGCCAATTGACTGCGCAGGGTGGAGATGGAGTAATAGCTGGCATAGCGGTCGTCATCCAGCAGAAGTCCGCGCTCCTCGGCACAAAGCAGGAAGACAAGGCGCATCATGACAGTCAGACACGCCTCGTACAACTCGGTGGAGGAGACATTGTTCAGCAGTTCTCGGTTGTGTTTTTCATCAGCCTTGTCCACTCCCTGAATCAGTACTTCGACCGCACTGCGCACCTGACTGCCAAGGGTGTCTGTGACCTCTTCCTGATGAGCCAATGATTCGTCCAATAAGGCTGGCAGGCCCTCGCATGTCGGGCCGAAAAAGCGCGAGACATGCAGCAGGGAACTGAAGGCGCGCAGCGTCTTCGGCTCCAGGAACCAAAGCCGAGCGTACCAGGTGGCCGTTCCTGACAGGGAATCCATCGGCGCATTCACTAGTGACCAGGCTTCGCCATTGGTCAGCAGTCCCAGACGGACATGATGGCTACGGCAAAGCCGTGTCATCTTCTCTATAGGCGACGCAGGCCAATCCGCCTGGTGCTGGATTTCATCCAGTTTGGTCTCGGGAGAGTATATGCCAATGAAAAGCAACGGGTTGCCTTCTGTATTAATGAGGCAATACTGTGGAGCATAGCAGGCTGTTCCCGCATCATTGGTGACTGACCATTTTTCGCCTGCGACAAGCACCTGCGACGGCATCTCCAGAAATTCCGTCAAGACACGCCTGCACCATTCCTGATGCAGGGCTGGAAGGTCGCGATCTTGCTCGTCCACCGCAGTATTCCATTCTTCCCACAATGAGCGCAGACGCTTCTTGTCCTCGGGATAGAGGGCATCAAGCCCCTGGGGGAAGACAGTATCCAATACGCCAGGCGTCAGAAAAGGCCCCGAGACCTCAATCAACGGCAGCCAATCAGTATGTCTGGAAGAGAGTCTTGCCATGATTCAGTCCCTCCATCCTGCAGTTTGCGGCACAAAGAACACAACAGCCACAGGGAAGGTCCTTGGCACGGCATCGGCGTAATGCCTCTCAATGATTGCTTTTTCCTGGATTTTTTCCTCGGGGATGCGTTTCAGGCGCACTTTCAGGGCGTTGATGTCTTTCTGATACTGCTGCTGTTCAGCCTGATACATTTTCTCGAACTCGAAGAACAGCTGCCGTTCAGGCGGGGGGATGTGCAATTCCGCCTCAATGTTCTTGGCTAAATCGTCCAATATCGTTTCAATATTCCGCAGTTCGTTCTGCTTGCGATTGTTCAAAGTGTTCTTCAAGGCCTCCTGGCGCTCTTTCGAGCGGCTGTCAATAGCAGAGAGGATGTTTGCTTCATTGGCTTCGAAACATTGCTTCAGAATGGCGAACTTTGCGTCTGATATATGATCTTGGGGGATGGATGACTCAAGCAGCTGGTCTATTTCCGTGCGCGTCCTGAAGCGTCGGAAACTGTCGGGGCGCAGTTCGCCGCCTGCATTAGTCAGTTCCTCATGAAGTCGGCGGTGGTCTCCGCCCGTGATGACGATGCGCTGCCATACCAGAACCGCTGGAATCTGCAAATTTGGGGCGCTGCGTATGGCGATGCGGTTAAGTTTCTTCACATCGTCCAGAGACCATATCTCTTCGCGAAGCAGGCGGAGGGATATCTGCACCAGCTTGTGGTTCAGGTGTGCAAGCACCACATCGTCTCTTCCCGTCACGGCCTCATGGTTGAAGGTGATGGGGCGGATGAGGCGGGTATGGGGATGCGCCAGCCCCGTCAAGGCCTGCGACCAGGCGCCAGACAAGTGTGGGACGGTAAATGCCGTCCCAGAAGGCAGGCCTGGCAGCTCCTTCGCCTGCAATGGGGGCTTCTCTGCCAGTTCAAGGGCGACCTTCACCGCATTTTCGATGTTCTCTGGTTCAAGATTAAACGAACGACGTGAGTTGAGCAAGGCCTCATGAAGACGGGCAATGCGGCTGCCTTGCTCTTTGTCAGCCCCTAAGACACGCGCCGCGCGCTTCCTGCGTTCGTCAATGACACTGGTGTCAAGGCCAAAGCGCTTGCCGAGCATGGCATCCTCAATCTGCTTGGCAAGAAGCGTTCCCGCGCTGCCTAGATCCTCACGGATGCTGTTCAGCTTTATGGCGGTGCGCATCAGGTAGTCGCTGTCGCCGACGATGTCGCCTGGATGCATGGCGCTGTTGATGTCATCCTGGTAGCTGGAGCTGACTGGATGCCAGATGAAGACTTCCTTCGCCTTCTGTCCATGCCGGTCAATGCGGCCGTTGCGTTGTTCCAGCACGGTGGGATTCCAGGGAATCTCCACGTGTATCATGTAATTGCAGTGATTCTGGAGGTCAATGCCTTCCGAGGCCGCATCGGTCGCCAACAGGATGCGGACGGGAGAATCCTTGGTAGAGGTCTGGAAGGCCGCCTTGACCGCCTCACGCTCCTCGTGAGGCACATTGCCATGCATGACCATCAAATGCTCTCCGGCAAAGCCATGCTGGGTGAGGATATTTAACAGCCATGAATGGGTGTCGCGGTATTCCGTGAAAAGAATTACCCGCTTGTCATTCCATTTCCCATTTGGGCGCAAATATTGTTCCAGCCATTGCAGAATAGCCTTGGCCTTCGAGTCCTCATGCTTCCGATTACGATTTGCCCAGTCGCTAAGTTGTTCCAGGAGTTTTTGTTCCTCGCTGGTAAGCGCTGGAGTCATCTCGGAAACTCGGGTAATCACTTCATTGACAACTTCTTCAGCGGCATTTTCATCAGTGTATTCCTCTTCAAGCCTCAAAATCGCCTGGTGCAGGATGCGCTCGTCCAGTTTGTCAATTTTTTCTTTGCGCCTTCCATGCTCCAAGGTCTGACGATGCTTCTCCAAAGTGTTGGCAAAGGCGGCAGGCGATGAGAAAAGTCGCTTTTTTAACAGAATGTGGACAAACTTGGCGCCGCTCTCAAAACGGCTTTCGCCAAGATGCCTTTCGCGCAAGGTCGTGTACTCCTTCAATAGTTCATGGATATGCCGTTCCTCTTCAGTGTAGGAAATAGACAGCGGTTTCAGAACACGTTCGGGGAACACTGGATTCCCGTCTTTGTCCAGAATGTCGCTTTTCATTCGGCGAACCATGACCTGGCAAAGCTGTTCTTCGTTGGGCTTGATGTTTTTGGCAAAACGCTGATTGTCCAAGAGCTCCAGCAAGGCCGAAAAGGAACCAGGACAGCCATTGTGCGGCGTCGCGGTCAGGAATAGGTGATGGGTGAAATGGGGGGCGATTCGTTCAACCAGGCGTGTCCTCTGACTGGGCAGAGAATAGACCGTGGCAGCGGATGGCGCCACATTGTGAGCCTCATCAATCACCAGCACATCAAAGCGGCGTGGGTACTCCAACTGTGCGGGAAGGACTTCTTTCAATAGGCGCAGGCCTTCCCCGCTTTTGATCCAATCCATGGAGGTGATGAGGCGAGGATACGATGTCCAGGGATTGGCGGTCAGTCCTCTGGAGCACCGCAGGGTGCGCAGATAATCGGTATCGACAATGCGGAAGTCAAGCCCAAATTTTTCGCGCATTTCGTCCCGCCATTTCAATTGCAGGCCAGCGGGGCAGATGACAAGAATCGTCCTTGCGCGATGGCGGATGAGCATTTCCTGGAGGACAAGTCCTGCCTCTATGGTTTTTCCCAGGCCAACGTCATCCGCAATCAGCAGATTCACTCGCGCCATGTCCAATGAACGCACCAGGGGATCAAGCTGGTAGTCCTCAATGGTTATGCCGCTTCGGAACGGCGACTGGAGATTGTTTCGGTCGGCGTTTGTCGCCGCACCCCATCGCACGGCGTCAAGGAATGCATTGAGGCGGTAATTTGGGTCAAAGCCAGTAATATTGGGCAAGCCAGCTTTTTGAATGACCAGTGCTCCAGCCTCAAGTTCCCAGATGACCTGAAGCTCTTCGCCCAGTGCATCCTCCTCCAAAGACTCCAATGAAACGAGGTGCTGTGTCTCATTGAGTTTGCCAGTCAGCGAACCAGCCTCCACCTGGGTAACAACCCATCTTCTTCTTCGGACTTCAACCATCTGCCCGTCTTCAGGCAATTGAGAAAAGGTGGTATGCTGACTGGTGTTTGCTGACATTAATTAATTTCGTTAGATTGTTGTAGATTTTTTATATGCTGCATGATGCTGTCGCCAATGACTTTTCCCAGCTTGACAGGAACAGCATTTCCAATCATTCGACCCACGACGCGCTGATTCATAGCCTCGCCTTTAGGAGTGAATTGGTAACTTTTCGGAAAAGTCTGAAGCAACGCACCTTCCCGCAGGGAAATGGCCCTATCCTGTTCGGGATGGCCGAAACGGCCATTGCCAAAACCATAGAACTGCGTGGTCATTGTCGGCGACGGCTCATCCCAGCACATGCGCCCATAGACGCTACCGTATGTGCTTCCGGAGTCTTTCTTATGGCATTTCGCTATGAGTTCCTCTGGCCAATCGCGCCATGAACTTCCCTGCTTTGAGGCACGTATGCGCCGCATATTCAATGGAGACAACCTTGAACACTGGTGCATTGGGTCGCTGGGATCCTTGCTCCCAGCCTCAAGCAGCGGCTGATCCCCGATGGCATCCCGGACAGTCAGAGGTTTGGCATCGCATTCTTTAGGAGTCAGCAGCCTGATATTGCCGAGACGCGAGGCCAGCAGCACAAGACGACGGCGCTTTTGGGGAATGCCATATTCGGCACAATCTACAATTGTATGATCTACCTTATAGTTAAGCTGCTCCAAAGTGTTTTTGAAATTTTCGAAGACATTCTGTTCCGCTAGGCCAGGCACATTCTCCATAGTGACCAGTTCAGGCAGGAGCAACTCTACCATTCGTGCAAATTCGTTTAAAAGAAACCATCTGCCATTGGCATTTTGGCTTTCTGTACTCCTTGTCTTGAGGCTGTATGTGGAAAAGGTCTGACATGGAGCGCAACCTGCCAGCAATTTTAACTTCCCTGCGCCAAAATATCCCTGCAAATCCTGTTTGGTAAGCTCTGTCACCGATTTGAAAATGAATTTGGCGCGGTTGTTTTTTTCGTACGCATACTGACAGGCACGATCAAGGTCAACTCCAGCCTTGACTTCAATGCCGGCTTGACTCAACCCATAGGTCAATCCCCCGGCTCCGCAGAACAAATCCACGGCATCAATTCCACGCATTTCTTGCGATCTGTGTGTTGATGATGCCTTCATTTGCTTTTGCTCCATACTCAAGTTGTCATTTGAACTTGTTGAGCCGTCCAGGTAGATAGGTGACTGTTGGTTTAGGTTTCCCTTGCTGAAAAGTGCCGTTCACTAACATAATGTACGAGCGGAGAATTACTATCCGTTTCACCTGAATTGAAGACATTTAATTGCCAAGGACGCCAGGAGCACCAAGATTCTTTTTTCTTGGCGCTCCTGGCGTCCTTGACGATTAAGCAGCTGCGCCTACTGTTTTAGCAGGGTAGCGATTCTGTCCAGACAGAGTGGGGCGTACCAATAGACGCCATGAGCGTCATTGGGTTGGTCTCCCAGGTCAATTTTGAGTGGCGGCGGCGCCTGCATGTACAGGGGCGTGGTGCTGTCTGTAAAGCCGATGAGATAAACCAGGGGCGCCAAATGTACGACATAGTCAGAGCGGGTGAATATATTCATCCAATCTTGGTACGGAAAACGCGGCTTCGTATCAGCTGACAGCGGCGATCCCATGGTCACCCAGTTGTTTAAAATCAGCGGCTGGCGATTGAGGGCATCTCGACTCAACACCGTTCCCCAACTGTGTGAGACCACGTTGATTTTGGCATAGCCCTTGGCTGGCAGGGTCGCCAAGCAATGCGTCAGGCTCGCCAAGGCAATGCCATGATGAATCGGGTTCGGCGGCAACAGGAATTGCGCCATCTGGAAACCAGACCAGATGAACTGATAATAGTCATGCTCAACGCCGCGCTCCTTAAGCAGGCCGATGAAATCGTCGGCATAGCCGGGAGCATGATGCTCAAGTCCATGAACGATGACAGTGGCCTGGTCATGCTCGCGGGGCTGGGCGGCAAATACCAGGGTCATCCCCGGGTCTGCGAACATGCCAGCCAGATATTCAATTCCGCCGCGCCAGAATCGGAGCATGGGCGAACCGCCGCCAGACATCATCGCGGCCTGAACCAAAACCATGCCAAAACCCCCGGTCGGATCACGATGATTGACCGGATCATTCCGGCAATAGGCATATCGATGCAGGCTCAAGGGCTGCTCTAGATCGCCGGGGTGCTGGTCACGCGAAATGAAAATGCCGACTTCCGGCCAATAGAACCGCGAGCGCAGATACACTAAGCCAGTGGTCGGGTCCTGCCATTCGCCGGCAAAGCCAAGGCATGGTTCAGGCACCGCGCCAGTGGACAATGGCTGCCCCCAGGAATCATAGTCGGCGGGCAAGTTGGCGGCAGTATCGCCCTGCCCCAGAAATCCGCGCACGTTGCCGGCATTGTCGGTCAGGCAACGCAGCCGCCCCAAGCGACTGGAGTACATGGCCAGGAGAGAGCCAGACCAAAGGCAAAAACGCTGGTCAGCGATGACGCCGTCCCGGCTTTCGACTGTTTCCAGCAGCTGCGGGACGGCGTCCGGAGTCAAGCCGACGCTGCGGAAACGAATTTCCTGCCGGGAAACGCCCCCGTTAGCGGCGGTGACCGTCGTCGTCTGGCTGGATAGAAGCCCTTCGGCATCGTATGTGTAGTCTGCCCGTCGCTCGCCGATTTTTCTGCCCTGTTCGTCATGCTCAACAATGATGACTGCGGTCAGTTTGTTTTCGCAATCCCAGATGAACCGTCGTTCCGGCTCTTGTCGGCCTTGACGATAGACGGCAGTCAGAGAGCCGTTGTCATCCCAGACAAAATCACGCTGGATGGTTTGGGCTGCTGTTTCGCTCGTTTCCGTCAGCAGGCGGTCGTTGACATCAAAACTGCGCTGGCGGATGATATAGTCGCCGTCAGCGTATTGGCGATAGTCAGCCAAGCGGTTGCCAGCCAGGTCATAATAGAAATCCTGGACATAGTGCATTTGTTTTGTTCCTGGGGCATCGGACTCTTCTCTGCGCAGCCGTCCCCAAGCGTCATACTGCCATTGGCGTCGTCGTTCCTGGCAGCTGCCGTCAGCCAGCCGTCTTGTTTCCAGGGCCGTGATTTGACGACCGGCAGCGTCTGCGGTCGTCTCGCAGGCGTAGAGCAGCTGGCCGACTTCGTCCAGGTGCCGGATGGCAGCTGGCCTGGCCTGTTCGTCCCATTCCCAGGCAGTGCAGCCGCCGTCTGGGAATTCCACCCTGGCCAGGAGACCGCGCTGATCATATTCGAGGCGGTAATCGTCGCCGTCACCCCCTGTCGTCATCGTCACGCTGACTTGTGCGCAAAGGCCGTTTTCGCCATATTCGTACCGGCAGTCGGCCATGTCCGTCGCTAGGCGGGTGAGTCGGTCATCCAGGTCGTATTCCATGCTGACGGGAGGGTCTTCATCAAGGCGTCGCTCCAGTAGGCGCCCGAGATGGTCGTGGGTCATGGTGAGCGTCTGGCTCTGGCCGGTGTCAAGTTCCCGGCGAATGAGCTTCCTCAGGCGTCCGCCAGAATCGTACGAGCAGACATATTCATGGAGGACATTATCGCTGGCCCCTGCCTTGGCGTGGGTGCGTCGCAGGAGCCGCTCGTGGTTTTGATAGTAGTAGGTCGTGCAATTGCCGACAAAGTCAAGGTGACGGCTTGGGCGCAGGCCATCGTTGGCATAGAAGGTCTGGCTTTCCTGGCCGCCAGGAAGGCGTTCGCCGATGGGGCGTCCAAGTTCATCTCGTCTGTACCTGGTCAAGCGGCCGAGGGGGTCGACCAAACCAGTGAGAATTTTGCCGGAATGGTATTGGAAGACAAACTCCGCTGATTCCGATGGTGCGTCTGGGGCGTCGCGTTCGTCCAGCGTCGGCAGGAGATGGCGCATTGGCTGCCCCTGGGGATCGCGTTCTGTTTCCCGGCAATTCCCGACCTCGTCTATGACTGTGAGCAGGCGGCCCTGCGCATCGTAGACATAATCTCGGCGCCCGCCGTTGGCGGCAATCCTAGCCGAAAGCAATCCGCGGGCGTCATATTCAAATCGGGTGGTGTTTTCGAGCGGGTCGGTTGAACTCAGGAGTTCCCCAATCGGCCCGTAACTGCGCAGCCAGTGCCCTCCCCCCGGCATAGTCAGCTCAGTGATTCTGCCGATTGCGTCGCGTTGATAAAATGTCCGCATGCCGGTGGCTGATTCCTCGGCGATCAATCGTCCGCCCGCATCATACATGGCCAGTCGGCGGCGCATTTCTCGTCCAGGGCTGCGGGCATGACAGGCGTAGAGGCCGTTTCCGAGGGCTTGGCGTTCGATAATTCCATCGGCCAAAGTCGCCACTGCGGTTTGGCGCCCTTCCCGGTCATAGAAAAATTGAGTGACAATTGGGAAAGTCAGCACAGCCGGCGGCTGCTCGCGGTCTTCAGGCGCCAGCGTCAGGCCACCGCCTTGCAAAGACGGCCGGCCGGCGGCGTCGTAAACCGTCCGCTCAAGGTCTCCATCCTGGTTCCAGCGTTCGACGATGCGACCGACAGCGTCGCGACGCAGTTGCTGCCACGCCCCGCTGCTGTTGTTGACTTGCCTAATCTTTCCTGATGCATCGTACTTGAAGGTGCGCCAATGGCCGAGGGAATCTGTTGTCTGGCACAGGTTCCCGTCGTCATCATAGTCCCAGACTGCCGCCAATTCATGGACGGTGCCATCTTCCGGATGAAAATACGTCATGGTCATCCCGTATGGCCGATTATTCTGGTCATAATCAAAATCGATGCGAACTCCGCCGCCTTCCGTGATCGCTTCCATTTGGCCATGAGAGCCATAGTCGATGGCGGCGACCTGTTCGCCGTCCGGCCCAATCAGCGCTGCTGGTCGGCCCGCAGCGTCATAGACGCGCTCCAGCTGCATGCCTGTAAAGGTCTTAACTGAAGTCATCCGGCCGGCGGCGTCATAGTCGTATTCCGCCGTGCGGCCAGCCGGGTCAATAACAGCGAGGCAGCTTCCATCCGACCGATGGTGGTAGGACGTCGTTTGCCCCAGTGCGTCTGTTCGCGATTGCAGTCGCCCGGCCGAATTGTATGATTGTCGGGTGACATGTCCCAGCGGATTGGTGACGGCCGTCTCTCGTCCGGCGGCGTCATATTCATACATTGTCCTGGCGCCGTCCGGGCCGACTTTGGCGTGTACTCGTCCGGCGGCGTCATGCAAGAAGACGGTTTCATTGCCGAGGACATCGGTAAGCACGGCGTATCCGGCGGTTGGCTGTGCGAGCAGATCGCGACTGGCGCCATCTGGCCCGGTGGTTCGGATAAGCCTCCCGGCGGCATCGTACGTCAACGCCGCCAGCAATCGCCCGGCACCGTCATGCACGGCCGTAATGTGATGCGGATACGCTGCCAGGCCGTAAGTGTAACGCCGCCGCAAGCGCTCCTGGCCGTTGTTGACAGACCGCCGGACTTCAAGCAAGTTTCCCAGCTGGTCGTAATTATATGACACACGCACTCGATTTGGCCGCGTCATCACGGCAGCTGTGCGCCGCCCAGTAGCGACATCAGTTTCAAACTTCAGCAGTTCTTCGGCATCGCCTTCTGCGCCGACGGCTCGAACCCCATCGGCGGAAATAGCCAGGCGCTCCCCATTGGGAAGACGCATGCCAGTCAGGCGGAGGTCGCCATAGACGGCAATGCTTGCATACTCCCCGACTGGCAGTCCCAAGCCGTCCCGACCGTCGCCAAGCATGTCAGCCTCTCCGAGGTGTTCACGGGTCAAGTCATACTGGGCACCATCCTGGTCAGTAAGGACAAAGCCGGGAAAATCATAATTTTCCCACGGCGTCTGCGGCCCGGCAGCTGCCCAATACGGGTCTAGCCCAGGCAAGGCCATCAGGCGATCATCCACGGTTGGCGTCAAGGTGGCGGACAGGCCAGCCGGGCCGCGCCAGACGGCATGATAGCAGAACGACCAGGCGCCGCCCTCTTCCAAGGCAAAGGCAAACGTCACACGACGACCGTCCCCCAGCGTCACTGTCACATCGCGGCTGCCGCCGGAGCGGACAGAAAATTTCGCGCCGGAAACATCCATGATGCTGACCCGCTCCTCGTCAATGACTGGGTCCATCGCAGTCAACGTCGTGGACCAGCCATAGCCATGGCCGGAGTCATAGATCGACGCACTGGAATAGTAACGCTTCAGGAGCAGCCCGACGGTGCCGCAAGAGACACGGAGGTCTTCTTCCGAAAAGGCCAGTTGGCCGGTTTTCAGTTGGCTGTTGAGCGTGAATGACAATTCGGCAGCAACCGTCTGCCCGCCTTGGTGGACAGACAGGCGCAGGCGATAGCGGCCGTTACGGATGCCGCTGAGGTCAAGAACAGCCAAGCAGCCTTGCTCAACGGCCTTCTCTCTCCAGGCGATGTTTTCCTGGCCTTGGCGTTCAGCCCCGGGCGCTAGCGCGGCGGTCAATAGCCAATCCTCCTGTTGCTCGCTCTCTGTCAAGTCCAGCTTCGAGCCATGATCATCCCAGAGTTCGAGCGCATAGCGGACGTCGGGATCAGACTCAGTGGTGCAGGCTGATCCCAACACTTTCAAGACGCCTTCCTCGACGGTGGCACCTGCGCTAGGCGAGGCGATTTCCGCTTTCGGATTGCCGCGGACAGCGTCGACAACTACGCTTCTGTCGGCGAACGCTGACAAAGCTGGAACCGCGAAATGGACGGTATAGGAACCGTCTGTCAGGCCGGCGACTGGAAACACCGCATGGATGGATTCACCGCTGCCGGTTGCGGATGCAACCACGGCGCCCTTTTCATCCAGCACGTCTATCAGCCATTCTTGAGGCGACTTCAACCGTGCGGCAGCTGTGATTGCAGAAGCAGTTCCTGCCCAGGGGCGGACGGGGTTCGGCGAACAGGTGATGTCATGAAAAACCGCTGTTCTGATAGTCAGGCTGGCGACATGGCTAGGGCGGCCAGCGTTGTCCCAAGCCTGGGCCGTCAGCTGATTGGCGCCAACCAGCAGGTCATGTTCTGACAATTGGAGAACCACAAGGCCGCCTTCCGGGAAAGCCATTTCACGGAACGTGATGCCATTCAGGGAGATGGTGATGCCGGCCAGCGGCATGTCACTATGCGCCATAACCAGGACTGTGACCGGAAATGCGGTCAGCGGCTCTGACGGCAATTCGGCAATCAGTTCGACTTCCGGTGGATTGCCGACCGGCGGGAGTGGATAGCGCATTGACCTGGCGCTCTGGTTGCCGTTGGCGTCAATGGCAATCACGACTAGGCCAGCCGCCAACTGGTTCAACGTGACCGGCAGGTTTTCCAGGACCAATTCTTGGCAGTTGTCAACGCTAACCGATTCTTTGATTAAAGCGCCGTCACTCGTCACGACCCGCAGACTGTGCATAGCCTGGTTGTCCCAGGCAGAAACAACTAGGCTGAAAGCATCTCCGGGTGGCAGCCCGCCGACGGCAATAGTAATCTCCGGAGAGATGTTGTCATCGGCAAAACGGCTGTAGTAGAATTCCAGTCTTTCGGAACGGATTTCGGTTTCGTCCTTGTCCCTGACTCGTGCTTGAAGGACATGCCGCCCTTCGGTGAGTCCCTCAACCGCGAGCCAGCCGCTGATGGCGCGAGTGTTGGTTTCGCCCTTCAGCAGAGGCGCGTCATCCAGGTATATCGCCAGGTCCGAACATTCCGCCAGGCCATTGACCGCCGCCAGGACAGCCACATCCCCGGCAATGACTTTGTGTTCAGAGGACAACCCAGGAATGGCGACCAGGACGGTTGTCGGCTCCGCTTCCGGCGGCAGCGATGGCGGCGTCACCTCGACGGGGATTTCCAGCGACGTGCTGTTTCCGGCTTGATCCCGCGCCGCCAGATGAACCAGGTAGGAACCGGCGAAGGCTTTGTCCAGCACGATTCGACGGCATTTAACATCCTGGCCCAAAGGCGCTTCCAGGACTATTTCCTCTTGCAGCAGCGCGATGCCAGTCGGCGATTCGACCCGCAGTGACACGGTCGTGGTTGAGATGTCCTGGATTGAAAATAGCACGTCGAGGACATCGCCGGCCGTCACCCTCTTCCACTCCCCAGAGGCAGTCACTGTCGGCGCGACGCCATCGAGAATGATTCCAGCGTGCGCCGATGCAATCATCCCTCGCTTGCACGTCGTCGCCTGGAGGCGATATGCGCCGTCGACGATATCGCGCCCTTGTCGATTCTTGAAGTCCCAGGTCAGCTGGACGTCCTCCTCAACGCCAGTCATGGCCGTGACTTCGCGACCGGTCGCATCCAGTACTGTCACAGTCCAGAAGTCAGCTTGACCGGTTCGAAGGCTGATCAGGCAGTCCCCGCCGTTCCTGCCATATACGGCAGCATCGGTTGACAGCTTAATCCAGTTTGACGTCTCCAGGAGGCGCTGGCGCCAATCGCCAAACAAGGCAAGCGCATGGAAATCCAACTTGGGCGCTGGCAAGGACGCTTCTGCTTCTCGGCTGCATGCAGCGAGAATTGAATAAATTGCTACGGCGGTGGAAAGACCAGACCCGTGCGCGGCGTCTGCTGCTGAGTCCACGTCGGCATCAGCTGCCAGGCTTTGGTGCGCTTGCTCCTGCTTTGCCTTGTCAGGCCAAGGTGCAGCTGACGCCGACTTGTACACGGTTTGCGGATCGCCGGGCTGCCGAAGGCGACTGTGCCAGACGCCGGTCGGCAGCCGGGTCAGGAGTGCGCGGGGATTGCGGCGGTGCAGTTCAGATGCGTCCAGCAGGCAGAACGTCCCCAAGGCAGCATCAGGCATCAAGCTGGATACGTGTTCATGCAAGGGTTCTTCATGCGCCTCACCGCACCACAGCGGCAACGATTGCCGCAGAGACCCAGAGAAGACTTCAAGGGGGGAAAGGACGTCGCAGGACAAGGTCTTAGCGAGAGTCACATCCGCTTGCAAGAGAGACGTGAGCATAGTTGCCAAGGCCAGTTCCCGAAGAACGGCGGGCGGCTCATCGTTGGCCAGCATCCAATGTTCGACGTCGATGCGTGTCAATGGCGCTGTCACCAGGGCCTGGCCACCAATGCGTATCGGCTGGCCTCCAATACGTTGAAAAATCGCCTCGCGCGAACATAAAGTCGCCTGGAGATTCGTCGCCGTTGCTGCGGAAAAGGCTCCAGCCAGCAGCCGAAGAGCCTGATCCTGGCGGCTGCGGATTCGAAACGCCAAAGCCGTCAAGAAGGCCGTATCGTCTGCCGGGCTATCTGCCGCCAAGGCACCAGCGTCAGTTGTCATGCTGCCGGACGATATGGCCAAAACGGTCAAGGCGCCGGCTTGCAGACGCCCAGTCAGGTGATCGGTTTCCAGTGTGCCAGCACGCAGGCGACGTGACAGGGAAATCGTGATCTCTGCGCCATACGGCCGCGAAGCCAGCGCTTCGCCGATAACCTGGTCGGACAAGGTGACGACCGGACGCACGTTCAGGTTGCAGACATCTGATCCAACGTCGTTTCTGGCCATTGTCCCGCCCTGCCCTCCTGCGGTCGCCGTTTCTTCCTGCCAATGGATGACAACGCCAACATGGTGCAGGTCAGCCTGCGGGAAAGTCGCCTGGGCCAGGACGCCGGCAGAATCGCTCAAGGTCAGAACGATTTCGGCCTGACAATCGGGAAAGACGTCAGGACTGGCTTGGTAGACGTTTTTCAGCAGAACAGGTTGCAGGCTCATGGGGCCTGTCAGGCGGTATCCAGGAAAGCCTGACGCCGTCGGCAGCCAGTCGTTCAACAGCCAATCGTGATAGTCGGCATTGAACAAGTATAGCACCTCCTCCAGACGCCGTGCCAGGTATTCACCTGGGAAAGACGTCGCTGCCCACGCTGCTTCCTTTGCTGGGTTCAGGCTCGTCAACTTCAACGGGGTCACGATTTTCGCCAGCCATTGCCTGGCTGCTGCCTTGTCCAGGGCTATGGCCTTTGAATAGAGTGATTCCATGCCAAGCAAGGCTGGGAATACATTGATCCATTGCCGGGCGTGTTCTTGCTCGTTCATTCCCAAACCAGGCAGCCATGGCGCCAGCACCTGGCACCAGGCTAAATCTAAATCCACACCTGGTGAATTCAGTTCTTCCGCCAGCGCAAAACGGTCAAAGACGTCATCTCGCGCTGACCAGGGGAGAGGGGACCAGGCTTTGACCTGGGCTTGGCTCAGGGCAACTTGACCGGCCACCAATTCACAGGCATAGCCATATCGGCGCAGCTCTGCCATCGCCGCACAGGTGATTTCCAAAGCATTGCCAGCTCCCTCCTCAAGGCATTGCTCTGGACTGCGACCGTAGCCGCGACCAGGCACCAAGCGCACCTGCGAATGCAATTCCCGGAGAATGCTGACAATAGGGTCGGCGACGGCCTCCTCTGGCGACAACCACGCTATCCCTAAAATGACTAGGAGGAGAAAGACCAGTCCACGCCAAGGTCGCGTCAACCGGTTGATTGATGTATGTACTGCTGGCATAATTTCCTTTCTGGCAGGATGTTTTTCCGCCATTCCAACGTATCGTTTACGGTCCGGCCTCCGTTTCAACCACTGGAACAAGCAAGCTGGTGAAGGCATTGGCAATTCCTTTCACGGTGACGCTTTCGGCCCATAATCCAGCGCCTAAAAAATGCTGCTGACGGCCAAAAACATGAATGACCTGACTGAGCGAGCAGATGTCGCCGCGGTAGGCAATTCCGTCGCCAGCCAGGAAAACAGAGCTTTGGCTGACCAGCAAGGCATTGCCAATCGCTGGGCGCCATTCCTGGCGCCGTCCCTTGATCACGACCTTGCCAATAGACAGGATAGTGCAAGGGCCGGCAAACCTGCCTAACATCCTAACGTCGCCGGAAACAAGATACACTCCTGGCGCAAGCGCTTCGCCGGCCTTGACCAGCAGGTCGCCATCGATTTTTGTCGCCTGGCTTGCCAGGTCCGTCCACAGCCGCTGGAAACGCCCGAGTCCACCAGCATCGTCTGGAGGATGACAAAGCAGATTGCGGTTGTTTTTAGAGGCTGTAAAGCGCTTGGCGGTCAAACAGCAGTCCTGGCCGAGGATGGTTCCGCAGCCGGCCAGCTTCAGGCGATCACAGGCATATATAGATGGATGATAACGCCTTGATAAGACATGTAAGACAAGCAACGGCTCGGTAGTCGGCGCATCGTCCTTGGAGCTGACGCCAACGTACAGGCCATCAAAATCATCCGGGCAGAATCCGTTTTCATCCACTCCGACGTTTAGGATTCCATTTTCCGGCCAGTCTTTTGGCAACGTGACTTCCAGGATGTCGACGTGGCTCTGGCCTGTAATGTTATGCATGGAGAGCGTCAGTTCGAGTTCGGCTTCTCGGCTGGGACTGACGCTTGTCCGGGGCAATTCTTTAACCGGCGGATTGACTCGGTGCCAAAGGTATTCTGTCTTGGCCAAGGGCTTGGCGCGATTTGAGGCCGTCTGTTCAGGAGGTTCAAAGCGCTGATTGCCGGTGAAAAATCCGCCTATCAAGACGCACGAAGACTGGCCAGACAACGGCGGCGGTTGGCGGTCGCGGGCAGAGCTATGGCGCAAAACGACTTGTGGCGATTCCTTTAAACGGTCTTGCTGTGAACGAGAATAATCCTGGACATCCTGGCCGGCATGGATTTTTGCAATCGACTCCTCCTTGACCGCACTCCCGCCTCCGGGTGATGGCGTCGGCGACGCCGTGACAACGCGAAGACCCTGCCATGGCAGCACAGAATGAGGCTCTGAGTCAGATGTAGAGTCGCGCTCAAGCTCGGGATTGGACTCGGAATTGGGATCAGACTTAGACTCTGGATTGGAATCCGGCTCCGGCGTCGGCTCGGGATCAGGACTGGGTTCCGACTCCGGCTCCGGCGTCGGCTCGGGATCAGGACTGGGTTCAGATTCCGGCTCCGGCTCGGGTTCCGGCTCCGGCTCGGGTTCCGGCTCCGGCTCCGGTTCCGGCTCCGGCTCTGGCTCCGGTTCCGGCTCTGGCTCCGGCTCTGGCTCCGGCTCTGGTTCTGGTTCCGGCTCTGGCTCCGGTTCTGGCTCCGGCTCTGGTTCCGGCTCCGGCTCCGGCTCTGGTTCCGGTTCCGGCTCCGGATCGGGTTCCGGCTCCGGCTCCGGCTCTGGTTCCGGCGCTGGCTCCGGCTCGGGTTCCGGTTCCGGCTCCGGCTCGGGTTCCGGCTCCGGCTCGGGTTCCGGCTCCGGCTCGGGTTCCGGCTCCGGCTCGGGTTCCGGCTCCGGCTCCGGTTCCGGCTC